>ERZ773243.490-NODE-490-length-57701-cov-9.372949_pt1 | contig 57701 bp, 73 predicted proteins | sample MGYA00580520_ERZ773243 | MGnify/ENA primary metagenome ERZ773243 (study PRJEB29015, sample SAMEA2737747) | human gut metagenome | biome: human gut; feature: human-associated habitat; material: faeces | place: China | collected 2012 ... | reverse complement strand
CGTTCTCTTGGGGGTTCAAGGGGGCCATTCTCTCACGTGAGAGAATGGCCCCCTTATCCGCGCCCCCGCGTCAGGCGGGGAGCATATCAAACTTCTTTATTAAAGTAGAAGAACTTCTCGTCCTCTCCCTTCTTCCTCATGCAGGAAGAAAGCATTTTATAAGAAGCGTCGTTCTCCTTGAAGCACTTGGCGACGACGTGTCCCAGGTGGCGCTGGTAGAGTCCCCATTCGGCCACGGCGCGGAACGCTTCGACGCCGTAGCCCTGTCCGCCGTATTCCGGCGCGATGCGGCAGCCTTCCTCCGCGCCGCCCTTGCCGTCGAAACGGTAGAGCAGCACCTCGCCGATGCACTTGCCGTCTAAACGGATGGCAAAGTTGATGGCGCGCTTTTTGGCAAAGTCCTCTCGCACAACGTCGAGGAAATAAGAGTCTAAGTCTTCACCCTTCCAGTCGGTGCGGTAGTCGTAGCCCCACCACTTGTTGCGCTCATCGTCGAGGCAAAGCGCGTTGTAGGCCTCGCGGTCCTTGTCGGTAAAGGCCGAAAGTGTCAGACGCTCGGTCTTGAGCGTCGGGATCTCGTCCAAGTCCTCCACCTCGTTTTCCACATCAAAGCAGAACTTCTCCGCGAGCTTGCACGGCAGATACTGGAGCTTCGAGGTGCGAAGGCCGCGGTCGCCCGCATCGTCCTCACGGTTCAAATACCTGACGCCATCCACCGCGTAGCAGCGGGCGAACTCCTGCACCGTCGCGGGATAGACGCCCTCGTAGCCGTAGAGCGCCTTTTCGATGTGGACGTGCAGCGTCTCGCCGCAGCGCTCAGCCATCGCGATAGAAATGAGCCGCCCCTCGTACTCCATACCGCCGACATAGAGCCACGACACGCCCGTCAGGCGCAGCATCGTCTTGGCAAGCGCCAACTCCTGCTTGGCCGACTGCGAGGTCTTTTCAAACACCTCCGTATAGTCCTGCCAGAAGCGCTCGATCAGCGGCAGATCATCCTTCCCCAGCGCACGGAACTGCGCCTCGGGATAGAGTTTGCGGAATTTGTTGACGTGGTTGCGCTGGCCGCTGTAATGGCGGCCCGGGAACTCGCGCAGATCGTTCGCCTCGTAAATATAGTCGCGCCAGGAACGAAAATTGTTGAGGTGGAAGCGCGGATATCGCTCTAAGAGCTTCGGCGCCTTCTCCTTTGGCACGACGGACAGCTCGAGCGAGATGCCCTGCTCCACGCAATAATCCTCAATGGCGCAGAGCGCGGTCTCCTCATCGCCGTCCGGTCCCGGCACGGGATAGTCGAAGCAGGGCTTGCCGTCGATGCAGTTTTTCACGATCAGGCAGCCCGCCGCCTCGGCATACTGCGGGTGCAGGTGCCCGCGCCACATCAGCTTGACGAGCGCGGAATACTCGCATAATTGGTAGTTGCAATTCTTATAATAGCGACGCAGGCGGGAAAGATCCCGCTGCGCAACGGGTTTGAACGTCAGCATGGAAAACCTTTTTCTCCTTTTCGAGTCGTATCGATTATTTTACCCGTTTTTGCGCCGCGTTACAAGTCTTTTTTCATTTGGGCTCCAGCTCGGCGAGCACCGTCTGCGCGCACTCAAGGAACTGCTGGAGCGACGCCTGCCGTCCCTCGCCCGCGCGCACAGCCATACCGAGCTCGCGCGCCGACTTGGGCTCCACCGGCACAAGCAGCACGCCATCTCCGCGGCCGCGCAGCGTCAGCTCCGTCATCATGCTCACGCCGAGACCGTGCTCGACCATGCTGATGACCGTCGGGTCGTCCACTGCCGTCGGCAGGATGTGCGGCTTGACGCCCACGCGGTTGAAGATGCGCATGATGTCCTTGTCAAAGCCCTGCGCAGGCATGATGAAGTCACGCCCGTCGAACTCGCTCAGCGGATACCCCGTGCGCCCGTCGATGGGATAGTCCTTGGGCAGCACGGCATACATCGTGTCGTCTTGCAGATGGATCCACTCGTAGCCACTCTCCTCTTCCTGATGGCTGACAAAGATGACGTCCATCTTTCCCTGCGCCAAAAGCTCATAGGGGCTGCGGATATGATCCGCCATGCGGATGTCGACGTCAACGTCGGGCCGCTCCTCACGAAAGCGTCGGATGATGCTCGGCAGCCAGTGCATGGCCATGCTGGCGAATGCGCTCACGCGGATGACCTCGCTGCGCGAGGATGCCACCTGCGCGATCGTGCTGTCAAGCCGCGCGTTGGCCTGCAAAAATTCGCGGATGGCGGGTGCTACACGCTCGCCGTCCTTCGTCAGTCGGACGCCGCCGCGCCCGCGTTCGAGCAGCGTGAAGCCGACCTCGCGTTCGAGGGAATTCATCATGTGCGTCAGGCCGGACTGCGTGTAGCCCATCACCTCCGCCGCCTTGGTAAAGCTGCCGAGGTCTACCGCCATCAGCAGCGCTTCTAACTTTTTGCTCTCCATAGGATATTCCTTTCCTATTAGTATTCAGCATGTTTGAATTATAATATATCCTCGCGCCGTATGCAAGCGGAATTCGCGTTTTCGGTGCCTTTTTACAAACTTTTTCCATCATCCGTCATACAGCTTGGTCTTTTTTGTCCGCCTGCTGCGTAAAATAGAGCCTGAGGTGATGATCTTGAAACGACGTTTCGCGCTCTTGCTGCTGTTTTTGTTGACTTTTCTTGCACTCTGCTTTTCCTGCGCCAAAGACGGCCAAGCTGTCGCCGTCTCGGCCCCATCCCAACTGCGGCGCTGCATTGCGCTGACCTTTGACGACGGCCCCTCCCCGCAGACGACCGCCACCCTCCTTGACGGGCTCAAGGAGCGCGGCGCGCACGCGACGTTCTTCCTCATCGGCGAGCAGATCGCGGGCAACGAAGATCTCGTCCGCCGCATGAAAGACGAAGGCCATCAGGTCGGCGGCCACAGCTACACGCACATCCGTCTTGACAGCGCTGACGCCGCTGCACTCGCCGAAATCCAGAAAACGGACGAGACGCTGCGCGCCATCCTCGGCGACGGTGACTACTGGCTGCGCCCGCCCTGGGGCTTTGCGAGCGACGCGCTCAAAAGCGCCGTCTCCGTCCCGCTCATCTACTGGACGCTCGACACGATGGATTGGAGCGTTCGCAACAGGGACCTCGTCGCGCACCACATCATCGAAAACGCCAAAAGCGGCGACATCGTTCTCCTGCACGACCCATATGACACGAGTGTCGAGGCCACACTTCAGACCATCGACGTTCTTAGTGAGCAGGGCTACGAGTTCGTTACGCTCGAAGAGCTGTTTTCCAACGCCGGCGTCACGCCGCAGGCCGGACACTTCTATCTGCGCGCGGATGAAGAAGTCCCGTGGTGAGGTCTCGACAAAATTTTTGAAAAAATTTCAAATTAGGACTTGCATTTTCCGGACTGGTGTGCTATTCTATCTAAGCTGACATTGAGCAGTACACATCATCCGGGTGTGGCGCAGTTGGTAGCGCGCTTGACTGGGGGTCAAGAGGCCGTGAGTTCAAGTCTCGCCACTCGGACCAAGAAAAACCTCGAAACCGTTGCGGTTTCGAGGTTTTTTCATATTTAGACTATTCTGGCAAATTCTCGATTATGCCCAATATTTCTATCCTGTTACCCCCGCCGTTACCCTCGCATAAAAGGCCTCTACCCATTGCGGGCAGAGGCCTTTTTGGCTAATAGTGCATCATTTTTTAGGCTCGCTCATCCCTCGCGAAACATCCCTTGCATCGTCCGAACCTCTGCAGCTTTCTCAATCTGCTTCCTGTGCAGATAGTCATAGAGACACTTCATGCCCTCGGGCGGCTCGCCGTGCTCCTGCCGGTACTTCTGGATGACGCCAGCAACCTCGGCGTGGAGCATCGTCATGTGATGCATCTCTTCGCCGGAAAGCTCGTAAAACGTCTTCGCAAGAGCAGGACATTCATCCTTGTACTCGAGGGCGCATTTCGCGTACTTCATCGCGTCCTCAATTTCCTCGTCGACCATCGCCGACAGTTTTTCAATGAGCTTCATTTTCTTCCTCGCTTTCTGCAGCAAATAGCAGCAAAATTATCCCGAGCAGCAGAGCATCCGAATCGTCGTTCATAGTTTTTCGACCGTGACCGCAAGGTTGTTGACGACCGATGCCACGCCGTCGAGTACCAGCGACAGAAGAGAGCCGTCACAGCCGCAGGCGTTACGAATAATAGCCGTAATAGTGAGGTTTGCCACGCCGTTTGCTGCGACCGTCTGAGCTGCCGTAGCGCCGATGATGGCGACGCCGTCCTTCTGTGCGGTCAGGCTGACCGTACCGGCAGCCGTGGGTGCAACTGTCGCGCTGACATTGACAAGGTAATAGCCCTGCCCGCACAGTGTAATCGCGTTGCCGTCCTGACGGATGTTGCAGCCATAGCGGCGCGTCGTCGAGCCGACCGGCACGATGCCGCCGACCGCAACGGTGGGATTGCTGACGTTGGTCGTGTAAATTGCAGACTTACTCATATTTTTACCCTCCTAAAAAATTAAAAAGCGGAGCAGCTGTTGCCGCCCCGCTTGCCTCGCCGAATAGGGCGTCAAATGTTGCCGTTTCCGCAGCCGCAGCCACAGAACGGGGAGTTGCCCGCGCTGTAGGTGTAGCCGCTGGGATAGCGCACGACACCGCACATCTGCTCGCGCAGATAGAGCTGGTTGTTGGCCTGCTCAAGCTGTGCGATGCGGCCTTCGAGCTGGCTCTTTTCGAGCGCTGCGAATTTAGCGTCGATGTTGGCGTTGATGGCGTCAAGACCGCGCTGCGTGGTGCAGCAGCAGTCTGCCATCTGGCGCTGGATGTCGTTGCCGGTCTGCATGATGGCCATGTTCGTGCCGTTCTGCGCGAGCGCGACCTCCTTGCCCAGCTGACCGATGCCGCCCTGCATCTCGTAGCCGAGATTGCAGATGCCGTTGCCGATGTTAGTCAGGCGGTCGTTCAGCTGGCCAAACTGCTGGCCGAAAAGGATCTCCTGCTGCGACGCAGCCGTGGCGTACTGTCCAAACTCGCCCTGGCGGTTCCAGCCGTTGCCGCCAAAGCCGAACATGAAGAGGAAGAGCACGACAATGAGGAACCAACCGGAACCCCAGCCGTTCTCATCGTTCGCACCGCGGGTGACCGCGGCGATATCGCTGAGAGACATACCACTATCCATGTGTCAAAACTCCTTCCTGAAAGAATTTTATAAATAAACCGTTGCGCACCGGCTTATTTCAGAAATTGCATAAACTCCTTCGCCTGTTCTTGAAGCTGCTGAAACTGCGCTTGAGACATCTGCCCAGACTGTAAAAGGCGTTCAATCTCCTGCTGCGCTTTCTGAGGCGTCATGCCTGCAGCGAATTTGCGGAATTCGCCGATCATCGCAAGGGGATTATTCGGTCTTCTGCTTCCGCCGCCCATCAGCATTTGCATCATCGGATTTGGCATTGAGTATTTCCTCCAATCTCTTCACGCGGTTTTCAAGACTGTTGACGTCTACCGGCGCAGCCGCCTGATACGGCGCGACTGTGTACGGCGTAACGGTGGCATACCCCGCACCATCCGTCTGTTTGAGCCAGACAATGGGGTCGTTCTCGTCCATCAGCAAAATAGAGCTGTTCGGAGCGAGCCTGAACGCCTCTGCGCCATTTCTTCCGTTCACGCGGGTAATTTGACCCGCAAAGCCTTGCATCGCTCCTGCGCCGTTCTGTGGGCTTGCAGGGGCATATCCTGAATAGGGGTTATACCCCATCTGATAAAGGTTGCCGAAATATCCCATGCGCGCACCTCCTTTTGTTGCCTCAATGATAACGAAAAAGAGACCCCGCAAAGAGCCTGAAAAAGGTCTTTGTAGGGTCTCTTCTTTATGCGTTTTTGATACCGTCCGCGATTTTGCTGTATGCCCGGCGTCGCCGCGTCTTCACGTACTCCGGTGAGACGTGCAGCGTCTCCGCGACTTCGACGCGGCTCTTCCCGCGCACATCGCATTCAATAAGGCAGTACGCCTCATCGGGCGGCAGCTCAAACGATAAGATATACGCCACGGCCCGCTTGGGGGCCATAGAGGATAACTGTGCGCGAATCGCTCGGTGCTGCTTGTCCATGCTGTGCACCGGGGCTTGCAGAGCGCTCACGCGAGGGGAGACATTGCAGGCCTCCCGCCCGTTTTCCTTTCCGTGCCCGATTCGGGCACAATTATTTCATCGTCGCGAGCTTGCGAATCAGGTCACTGCCGTACTTGTACGCCGCGAGGTAGTCGAGCGTCGGATCGAGCAGCCCCGCGCGCTTCTTGAGCACTTCGCGGTAGTCCGGCTCCACAAGCCTGCTCTTGAACTCCTTTTCCCACTTGCCCGCGTTCTCCCTGCCGGACCAGTACGCGGGACACAGCTTACCCGTCACGTCAAAGTGGCGGATGACGTTGCTCGCGGGGATGTTGTACTTTTTCATCAGAGCTTTCGTCAGCTCAAGTGCCTGCGCGACGGTCTTCGCGCCCGGCGCGTATACGCCGTTCTTCTTCTCATCGCACAGCTCAATGCTGATGCTGTTTGCGTTCAGGCAGCGGCCGTGCAGCGTCCCGCCGCCCGTCTGCGGGCAAGACGGGTACTTCTTCCCACCGACCGCCCACGCAACGCGCAGGTCATCCACGCTTTGTACGATCTCCTTCTCGTCGATGAAGTAGTGCGCGCTGGTCTTCACGACGTTGCCCGCGTAGTACTTCGCGTTATTCGCCGCCGTGTCGCCGTCGTTGCCGGTGTAGTGGATCACGATGTACTTGATCGCGCCCGCCGCGCGCGTGCCGCCGACGTTGCCCGCGTTCGCGGGATATTTGCGGATATTCACACCGCTCACTCTCCCTTCGCGCTGCCCGCCGCGTTCTGTGTGCCGAAGTAGAACGCGATGACCATGAGGTACACGGTGTTGAATTCCTGCGTCACCTTCGACTGTACTGTCAGCACGCAGAAGGTCGCCGTCAGCGCAATCGTCACAAGGCTCTTCACGCTAAGAAGGTTTGCGATTCTCTTGTTCAGTAATTCGTTCATGTTATTCGTCCTTTCCCTTGATTTTGATTCCCGCCAGCAGGCCGAGTTCTGCCGTCCACGCAGCGAACCACGCGACGGTCAGGCTGTCCGGCACTACTTTGTCATGAGCGGTCAATACGAGCACCGCAATGCAGTACCAGCAGAGGTTGAGCACTGCCGCGATGACGTACTTGTCCCGCTTTCTCAGCTTCTTCATAAGGCAACCCCCGACAGCAGCCACGCGATAAACGCGCCCGCCAGCGCCGCGAGAGCTTTGTCGACCAGCCCGTCCCAGCGTTTCCCCGCCTTGCCCGTGATGGTCTTCACGTCCTCCTTGATCTCCTTGACGTCGCCTTCCACGGTCTCTTGTTTCGTGGCCAAGACCTCGACCGAGGTCACCAGCCTGTCCAGCGCCACCTGATGTTCTGTGAGTTCGTTGATTCGATGCGTATTGCTCTTGCATCGGCTTTCGATCAACGCGATCGACGCGTCATCGTAGTGCTTTGCATTATCCATTTTTCACGCCCCCTTATTTTTATGGTGTTCTCCATTGAGCCTATCATGCCGCTTCCGCAAATTCACCACGGGGCAAAAGAACCTGTCGGACCACCGACAGGTTCTTTTTCTTTACGTCGCTTTCTTCCGCATGATTACAAGCTGCTCGTCCACCCGCGCGCGGTTCCAATGGCGAATGCTCTTTCCGACGCCGAAGTCCTCAAAGAGGGCTGCACGCTGTTTATCGGAAAGCCCCTTCTGCTGATAAACAAGCTCCATGATCTGTAAGCCTTCGCTGTTGCTGATGGTATCCCCGTTTTTGTCCTTCAGGCTTTCGATCCCGCCTTTTGCCAGATAGAGCACAATATACTGGGCTTCTGAAACGCCCGTTTTTTTGACGGTCTCTACAGCCTTTGCTACCCAACCGTCCGGTTGATAGCTGCTCACGCTCATTTTCCCGACGACGTTGGCATATTCGTAGGCTTTCGCAACGGCATCTGCCTTATCGCCGTCGCTCATGGACTTATAGCTCGCAAGTCCCGTGAGCTCGCTGGCGATCTTATAGGAAGTCTGCCCGCGCTTTGTGGCGTACTTGACGTATTCCTCGCCGGTCAACTGTTTGTTTTCCTTATTCACGGTAAAAGATTTCGGTGCGCGCTGCGGCAGGACTTTGGCCTCACCGGTCGCCTCATACAGGCGGCTCAATTCATCCTCCATTTTGCTGCCGCTTACCTTCGAGGTATACGCGGGATTCGCAAAATTGTTAAATGCCCGCGCGACCACTCCTCCGGAGCTTTCCGTGCGTCCCCATGCGTCGATAAAGGGAATCTGCCCGTAGTCAACGCCCGGAATACGCGCGCTGGCCTTGCCGAGCGCATATTGCATATCCGGCGTTAAGAATTTGTTCTTATCCGTATAGGTCGTCATGCGCTCGCTTTCGCCCGTGCGCTCCGCCTGCCCGAAGACCGTCGGGATACCCTGCGTCAAATAACTCGTCGCCGCGCTTGCTACCGCACTGGTTAGTTCGTTTGTGTCCCCGGAGGACGCATACCCCACCGCGTCAAAAACGTCGTTCAGGCTTTGCAGACAGCTCATGGAAAGAAGCGGGTCCGTCACGTTGCTTGCTGCCTGAAGCATATCACTCATAGTAAGATACCCGTTGTTCGCCTGCATCTGCTCGTAAAGGTTTGCCCCGACGAAAAACGGAAGCGCTTCCGGCGCAAGCCAATCCAGCGTAATACTCGTGCCATTTGGCAGCTCCATCGCATATTCCTGATGCCCTTGCAGCTCGTCGAACTTTTTCTTCTTCTCGTCATCACCGCCGCTGCCGCGAAGAATGCCCTCTTTCGCCATATAAAGGCCGAGCATCATCAGCCCCGTGCCGGTCAGACCGGCGGCGGCCCGGTCGATCATTTCGGTCGCCTGCATATTACCCTTCTGCACCTGCATAAGGTCATAGCTTATGCTTTTGAGGAAACCAATAGGGCTGTATTCCACGCCGCGCACCAGAATGTTGGCTGGTGTCTTGCGGAACGGCAGGATTCCTTCGGCGAGGGTGCTTCCGAGGCGTTTCATCTTGTTATCCCCGCGGTATCTGCCGAGATCGGAGATCATCTGTGAAAACGCATTGGTGTCTCGATAGGTCGCTTTCTGCGCCTCTCTGATCGCGTATTCGCGTGCCGCTCCAATGCCTTTCCCGCCAGCGACCTGCTCCGCGGTAATGCCATTTGCTTTGCAGAATTGCGCCAGCGCCGCCGCGTAATGCGGCTTAGAGAACCATGCGTCTTCCGCATCCAGCGCCGTGCTGTTGAATTTGCGCATCGCTTCCAGCAGTTTCGGTTTGAAGATCGTGCGCCCTTCCTCGATTTCCTGTCGCACATTGACATTATCATTGTACTTGCCGCTACCGAGAGCTTGCTCGCGAATGTTGGCATAGTCACTCCATGACGCCTTGATAAGCCCTGCGTCCTTCGTCGTCAGGATTGCCTTCGTGCGTCCGACCTTGCCGCCGCTCACCGCGTTCGCAGCGCTCTCAATGCCTGCGCCGATGACGTTCTTTACCGTGACAGCAGGAACAAATCCTACGTTGCCAACGATGTTGCGCACATGCGTGCGTGGATTGCCAAGCATCGAAAGGTAGCGCCAAGCGTTCCATTTGTCAATGAAGCGGCTCGGCATCTGTCTGCCGATATCGCGATAGATTTCCTTCATCGCCTCGGTGCGCGCATCGTCGTCCTTTGCGTTCAGGAACTCCTCAGCGAGGTCGCGGTCGATTTTAAGATCAGGAGCCTTTTCCCCGTACTGCTTTTTGAGATCTTCTGTCAAGTTCTCCACGCTGCGCTGCGCCGCATAAAGCTGCGTACCGGGGTCCTGCTGCTTGAGCAGCCGCGTTGCCTGCAACGCCTGTGCCGCATTTCTCTGGCGCTTTACGATGGTGTCGAGCACGTCGATAGCTGTCTCAACATCACCGCTGTTCGCTGCATTGTTGTAGAGTGCCCAGCCAATAGCCGTGTTCTCCTTGCTGATTCCCTCTTTGGTGGAACTTTTCCACTTGTTCAAGGTCTTTTGCCAACCCTCGGTTTTTATGCGGCTTTCTGCGTCACTAATGGCCTGCTTGTCCGTATAGCGGCCGTAGGAGAACTCTCCTTTTGCCACCATTCGTTCCAACGTCGGCACCATTGCGTCCGGCGTGGCCTTTGCTTCCAGCACCGTGCGGATCGTGCGGCTGACGTATTTGTCATCCGCCGTCTTCTTCGGTACCTGCACTTCGCGGTATGCACGCTCGCCCGCCGGGATATATCCGTACTTCTCTTTCAACGTTTCGTAGTTTGCCTCAGGGATCTCGCGGGAGAATGCTGCGTCATCCACGCTGTTGACTTTTTCCAAACGGTCCGCCTCATCTCCGGCGATATACTCCACCGTGTTGACCCCGGCATCCTGCAATGCGGCTTTCAGACGGTCGCTGCTGTTGTCCGGGATCACCGCTGCCAAAACTTCGTCAAACCCAACGGCGCGCTGGGGCTTGGCCTCAAAGTAGCCGGTGGGCATTTCCGCCGCCTCCTGGTAGACGGCCTGGATGTCCTGGGCCGTCTGGCTGCTGATTTTGTACCCCTCCTTGGAGAAGGCCCGCATGATAGCGTCCACCGTCCTCTTGCCCTTGGACGTTTCCATCAGGATGCTGCCGATGATGTCGCTCTCGACGAAGGAATTGTCGGAATGAGCCTTGTTTCCCTGCTTGATCTTCGTGATGATGCTGCCGATCTGGTCATCAATGGCCTGGAGCTTTGCTTCATACTCGGTCCCCTCGTCCATGCCCAGCCGCCCACTGTCCGCCTTGATCTCCTGGATGCTGCGGTATTCCGGCGTCGCCACGGATTGCAGGGTCTTGGCGCTTGCGCCCCAGGTGTTGCCGCCGCGCTCCTCCTGGCCCTCCTTCATCGCCTTGACGATGTTCTCCAGGGTGTAGGCATAGTGGAGCTGCGAGAAGCTGCGGAGATTGCCGGAGGGGGTGTAGGGGTCCTTGCCATTGTAGATGCCCGCCTCGCCCAGCAGGCCGTCCAGCTTCCCGGCAATCCACTCCTCAACGGCGTGGTCATCCACGGAGCTGCGCAGCGCGTCAGAGGTAGCCATCCGGTCAATTTCGCCCTTGGTCGCGCCGCCGTCCTGGTACATATCCCATGCGTGGTGAACGATGTCCTCCAGGGTGAAGATGGAAACGCCGTCCATGGAATTGTCGATGCGGTTCTGCCGTCTTTCGTTGATCTCCGCGTCGGTCCAATGCCTCTTGACGGCCATTCTGCGGAGCATGGGTTCGCCCTGTTCCCGGTAGTAGTCCCGGAGAATGTCGCGGATGACCTCGGCATTCTCGCCCAGGGCGTCCTTCACGCTCTCACCGGTCTCCAGGTTGGCCTCGATTTCAGCCAGCGTGTTCACGCCCAGGCGGTCAACCACCTTTTGCAGGGTGTCGTTACCGAACTTGTCCCACACCTTGTCCATCTTCACCGGCTCCAGACTCTTGCCCTGGTCTGCCAGATAGGCCGCCCGCACCGTGTCCGTGGAGGCCAGCTTCTCCGCCATCTCTGCCGTGCTCCTGGTGCTGGTGTTGTCGATGCCCATAGAGCGCAGGGCGGCGCTGTTCCCGAAGATGCCCCCGGCCACGGAGACATCCCCGGCCAGCCGGTGCAGCTCGTGCTCCACCTGGGATGCCTTTTTGCTGTTCACGGGGTAATCTACTCGCGGAGCTGTCGGCGTCCAGGCATCGCCACCGTACACCTTGTTGGCGCGGAATAGCTGCGGGTCGATGGTGTCCTTGCTGAACACAAGGGAGATGGGGCCGTACTTGGTGTGCCCGTCCCTGGCTTTTACAATGGCGATAGAGGGCATGGGCAGGCCGCCCAGCTTCAGCGCGGACATGATGCTGGCCTCATCCTTGTTGTGGACGGCGATCAGTTTGTCAGTCTCTTCGACCGGCGTTTCCATGCTGAACTTCAGCTTGACATTTTGTACGCCACGAGATAGACTATCTACAGAAGCATTCCCTCGCAGAGCGCCGCTGTCCGCAGCGGAAGAGCCATTAATTTGGGGGATGCTTCTTTCTTGCATCTGCCCAATATTATAGATCATCTTACCGTCTGCGCTCTGCGCCGTCGATATCGTAACCTTGTAATATTTCCCGTCAAAGTCTTTGAAAAACGCCGTGCGATAATTCCAACCGCTACTTGCCATGTCTCCATGTCGACTGTTATGATCTACAACGTTCCTGTCCCCCTTGACAGAAACCTGCGCCAACTCGTCAATATGCGATGCTGCATTTACTTTTCGCTCAAATGCCGCCTCGCTCATAGTACGCCCATCGCTGGTGTGGTTGTCGCTCAGTTTCCCTGCCGAGGTCGCAGTCAGAACCAATTCGTCGCCATCCGCGCCGATAAGCTTAACGTCTTGTCCACGGCGGATTTTCCCGTTAATATAGTCTTCCAGCTGTTCGCTCCAACTCTGCGGGTCATTTCCAAAAATGACCTGTCTGTCGGCGCGGACATATTTTTTGCCATCGGCAGCCTCTTCAATGCTCGCCCTGCCATTTATTTTGCTTGGCGGCGCACGCGTGCTTTCCTGCGCAACGGTTTCGCTCTCCACCTTGATATGCGCAAGAAGAAACGCTGCCGCATCGCTGATCTCACTGTCGGCGAAAATGTTCATATCGCCGAGGCTGTCGCAAACCACCTCTTCCCAAATTTCCTGCGCCGTCATTTCGGTGCCGGCATAAGCGTCTGCATACGCCGTGCAGAGGGAGTCGACCTCACCGCCGGTAAAGGTCTTATCGATGCGCGTGCGTACCTCGTTCAAATCGACTTCGCCCTTTGCGATCATATCATGTCCGGCCTCATGCCGCATGATCTGGTACGACGTAAATTCCGGATGATCCGCACGGATAAATACGCGGTCACCTGAAACGTAGCCGCGCACCTGGAACGTTTTCCCGCTCTTGTCACGGAACGTCAGATTATTTCCGGCAAAAAACGTCACGCGCAGGCCGCGCTCTTTGGCGAGGTCCTTCGCCTTGCGCATTTCCGCCGTCTCGTTCTTCACAAGATAGACGCTGTCATTGAATGCGCCTCTGCCGATGCCGAAGCTCGCAGTGCTTACTTTTTCTCCATAATCGAGCGAAGCTGCTTCGCTGTCTGCGAAGTGTCGCCCTTCCTTCCGGCCCGGATTTCGTCCTGCGCCTTCTTCCACGCCTCGTACTTCTCCGCGGGGATCCGCACCGTTATCCCGTTCGCTGCCGTTGCGTAAATGTACTGCTTCTCCATGTTCGGCTCCTTCCTGCTGCGCATATTCTGTGCGCAGCTCATCCATTGTCACATCTCCTGTCTCGAGGGCAAGGCGGTTGTCAGTTACATACTTGTCAAAGCCGGTCGCCTGCACCTCTGCGCCTGCGATCTGCTGCTTTGCTGCAATATAATCCGTATTGGGGGCAACCGCCGTTCCATCAACAGCAGTGTACCCATTCGTCAGCATGTCGTCAAGAACGATCTCGAGCGTTTTCGCCGCTTTGACATTCTCCTGTCCATTATCGTTGATGATGCGCTGCGCTGCATCAATGATTTGCGTGCGCGTCAGGCCCTCGTTCATCGCCTTGCGCATGGCGGGGGTCTCGAATATCTGATTGTTTCTCTGGTATCCGTTTGCCGTCCGCTGCCGCGCGCCCTTCTGCTGTCCGCGCGAAAGGCTTATATCAGCGATACCGGCGATCTGCTCTGCCGCCGTACTGTAATAACCGTGCAGCTCGGGGTGGTCAAACTGGAAAGCGTTTACATTTCTGCTCGATACATTTTCCTTCGTGCGGCTGTCAATATGCTCGCCCGTTCCTGCCTCTTTCTTCGCGTCGTTCTGCCCTGCGACATAGCCTGCATAGGCCGTCTCATTCGTCGGGTTCGGGTTCGCCTTGCCCTCCACGCCCGCATTGTAGGCAGGGATAAAGTCCTTCACGTGCTCTGCTGTGTCCTTGCCCTCCTGATACGAGCCGCGAATCGCCTTGCGTCCGCTCTCGCCGAGGGAGTTATCAAAGCGCGCAAAGCGGTTTGCCGCCACTTCCACTCCGCCGCCAAGCCCGCCGAGGATACCGCCGACGAGGAAGTCGTTCAGAATTTCCGATGCTTCCAGCTCGCTATAGCTCCCACCAAGCGTCTTGCCGTTATAGATCATCTGCAAGGCAGGCTGAATGAGGTCTTCGATGGCCTCCTCGCCGCCTTCTTCCAGAAACGACAATGCGATCTTTCCCGCCGCGCTGCGGGTCAGATTCTGCGTTGCTCTTTCGATGACGTCATCAAGGAAGCCTTTGCCAAACATCTTCTTGAACGGCCCTGCCGCGTTGCCGATCTTCTCCGTTGCCACGCTCAGCGCGCCGCTAGCAAAACCATAGTTGACCTGCTGCTCGTGCGTTGCGCCCGCGCGGCGGGCTTCCTGCGCGCTGCCGCCCGTGCTGCGTACAAACATCGCCGGGAGCGCGCTGCCGCCTGTCAGCAGGCCCAGTGCCGCGTCTGCGCCCATCTGCGCGCCTGCAACGCCGACGTCGACCGCAAGACGGCCCGCCGCGCCGAGGTTCTTCTTGGCGCGCTCAATGTCTCTTGTACCGCTGTCGGACAGCTTGTCGGCAGTAGAGTAGATGCCCTGCGCCGTCCGTTCGACCTCGCCGCCCTCGCCGTAAGCTTTCAGGTATGCAGCTTTCCGCGCTTCCAGTGCCGCAATGACATTTCGCGCAGTGTCGCGCTCGCTTTCGGTGCTCATAGGGTCTGCAAGAACGTCCCGCTGTGCCTTGATATCCTGATCCCACAGGGCAATTTCGGTGTTTGCTTCCTCGCGTCGCTGCAATCCGCTGCCGGTCTGCGCCATACCAGCAAGGTTGACGAGCCCCGCGCCATAGGTTTTCGCCGCGCCCTTGACGGTATCGTCGACGCGCTGCGCGACCGTGGGGGCTTTTACCTCCTGCACGTGCTGTTCGAACGCTTCTTTGCTCTGGTAGTTCTTCGCGTCCTTCTTCTGTAAGGCCCCCTGCGCAAGATTCTGCGCAAGCGCGCTTTGATTTTTTGGCGTCACGACATTCTGCCGCGTGCGGAACATGGGGCTGCTCGCCTTTGCGGGAATCGTTGCCGCCTTGCTCGGTTGCACTGTCGGCTTCTTCTGCACCACATTGCCCGTAGGGGATGTGCGCTGCACATCCCCCGTTCTCACAAGCCTGCCGTGCGTGCCGGTTCCAACAACCGTCGTCTGGCCCTTGCTCGCTTCCACTTCCGGATTCGCTTTTACTAATCGTCCCATTTAGCCCTCCTCGTAGGAATAGCCGTACTGCGTCAGCAGCTTCTGCATTTCTGCCTTCTGATCACTCGTCATCAGCGGCCATGCCTTGTCGAGCGTCGAAAGGATACGCTCGCCTTCACCGTTTTTCAGCGACGTGTTGAATCCGCTCAGTAGAGCAATAAACTGACCCTGCGGCAGTGTCTTGCCGCTGCTGCCGCTTCCGCTGCCGCCGCCCTGCCCCTCGAGCCAGCTCTCATAATCGTCATACAAACTGCTTGAAGAGGAAAAGCCGTACTTCTTATAGTTGTTGGAGATAAAGCTCTTGGGATAGCCGCTTGCCTGCGCCGCTGCGAACAAGCCATCATAATCCGCCTCGCCGCCGCCCGTAGGCGTGGTGCTGACGCGGGTATTTCTTCTCGCGGCCTGCTGCGCGGCCTGCTGCAATTTATACTGCCATTCCGCATTATAGCGTGCGTCCTCGATAGCGTCGCGTTCCTTCTGGTAGTTATAGTTGAGCTTGTCCTGCTGCTTCTGATACGCCAGCGCATCCGCCGTCTGCTGGTCGCCCACCTGATCGCGCGCGAGCTGATAGAGGTAATTGCGGTCAGCCAGCCAGCGGTTGTAGTTGTTGTCCTCAAGGCCGATGAGCGTATTCAGGTCGGCGCGGTCGCCGCTCAATTTATCCTGATACATGCTATAGGCGAGCTGCTGAAGCTCGGGAATCTTGTCCGTCATCTGGCTCATCTGGTAGTCGCTCGCCTGTTGGCTCGCTGCCACCGCCGCCGTGGACGGCATCCCGCCCGTCATCACTGCCGTCTTGCCGAGCACATCCTCCGCGCTGCGGTCTGCCTCGCGCGTGTACTGCTTGCGATACTGTTGATAGAGCGGGTCACTCGCCGCGTCGTAGGAAAACGGCGTGCGATTCAGCAGCGCGTCGAGCTTTGCGCTGATCTGTCCGCTCTGGTCATAGTTGTAGCTGCTGTCGCCCAGCTTATCGAGCCAGCTCGTGTCAGCCTTTGCAGGGCTCGCGCCCGTGCCGAGTTTGATGTACTCGCTGCCGTCCACGCCGCCGGAATAGTCGTACTTCGCGCGGATTTTCTCCGCTGCGTCGTGCGCCGCCTGCTGGCCCGCCTTGTCTCCCTCGGCATAGGCCTTGTTGTAGGCCTCTGTATACTGCCGGATGAGATCAAGGTCGCCCGAATCGTTGATGAGCGTCAGGTCTGTATTCTTGTGTTTGAAATTATCTGCCATTGTCCCCTCACTTTCTGCCGCCCGTCACGTATTCGTACTCGAGCGCATAGAGCCGGTATTCTCCTGTGGCTTTGATTTTTAATCTAAAGTGGTCGCAGCGGCGGATCGGGCAGTTGAGCGTGAAAACGTCCTTCTCCTGTGCCCCGCAGCGGTCGACCTCTTCCCACGCGCCGCCGTCAAACTTGACAAGGAACACGACCGTTGTGCCCTTTTCGCATTCCAGCCGCGCCCGTACGCGCTGCACGTGCTTCGCGTCGAATGAGCCGCCGTCATAGTCGGCAAACTCCGCCTCGCTAATAACAGCCCCCTCGCGTGTTGCGCCGGTCGGGATATCTGCCGGATTTCCAAGCAGCACGCACCCGCCGTCTACTAAGGCCATGATACCGCCCGAATAGGCCATTTGCACCACGGCAAGCGTATCTTCCTTATGCCACACGCCGTTTTCGCTGCTGTAGCAGTACAGCGCCGCCTTGCCATCCTCTTTCAGGCTCACGTAGTAGTTGAGGCCGTCACTTCCTCCCACCGCGTCAGAGAGGCGCACATCATCGCCCAGCGTGCGAGAGATGCAGCGCGGCATGCCGCCGCTGTACGCCATGATGCCGACCTTTGAGAGGTAATAGAGCGTTTCGCCCGCCACAGCAAGGCTCTTGTGGCTGCCCTTCATTACGCCGAGAACAGCACTCGACATGAGCTGGAAGTTTGTCGGAATCGTGCCGTACATCTTGAAAATTTTGTCTTCTTTGAAAAAGCACGGGTAACCAAGGTAGCTCACGCACGCCGTGAATGCTCCCGCCGTGCCGCTCTCCACGCTGAACGCATCCGTGGATAGTCCGTCAAACACGTTCCAGTTGTACGGGTCGCCGAGCTTTGAAGCAAAGATGCTGTCGCCCTTGCAGCCCCACACGCGGTTCTCGTTCGTGCAGACAAAATCCATGTCGGGAACGCTGCGCTTGAGCGTGACTGTTCCGGGCTCCGTGATGCTTTCCTGCCCATCGGGCAGGCGGAAAGTGTTTTCATAAAAGCGCAGCGTCTTTTTGTCTTCGCTGATCTCTCGGATGATGGGTGTGCGGTTGTTGTAGGTCTCCTTTGTGCAGCCCGAGATCGTCACGGCGTCGCCCACGTTGAACGGGAACGCCGCGCCGGTCGTCGTGATGCTGTTTGCTGCCGCCTTTTCGTCAGCATACGTGCCATTCCCGAATTTCAGCCCCGCCGCGGCGTAGCTCGCCTCCATCGGCTTGATCGTGCCGTCCTTTTCGCACACGATCTTGTCGGGGAAGATGAGCACGCGCTCGCCAAGTGCACAGAAAGTCTTTTCGCTATCTGCGACTATCGTCTTCTCTTCGCCGTTGATGTAGAGCTTCGTTCCGTATACCTCGTAGAGTTTGCCTGCGCTGAAAATGCCGTTTGCCTTGCCCATACCCTTGCGGACGGTATAGCGCCGCGCACGGGGAGCAAGAAGCGGGAAGTATCGCGCCGACAGGTTCTTCATGTCGTAGAGCTCGCCGCCCGCCGCGCCGAATGTGTGGTTGATGCCGCCGAATTTCTCCTGCTGCACGCGCCGGTTCGTATATGCCGTGATCTCAGGCAGTCTCATCTTTCACCGCTCCCCTTGCTTCGCCCTGCGTATCGCCTTCCTCGCCCACCGGGGCTTCTGTCGCATCGCAGATCGTCACGATATTGCGAAGCGACTGGCGCACCGCTGCCACCACGTCGACGGCATCACCGTTGACGTTCAAAATGCCGATCAGGCGCATCGCGTGCGCCGCTTCCTGCTTGATCTTTTCATTCATGCTCTTTACCTCCAATTGGGTTGCGAATAGCTCCCGTAATTGTTGACCGGTCGAACCGATAGCCAATTTGTGTTGTAATACGTCCCAATGTTGACGATCGCACGGTATCTCTTCCAGTTTGGGTTATAATACGTCCCGACGTTGATGACCGCCTTCGCGCTGCCTCCGCTGCCGCCGCCGCTGTACGTCGTTGCCGTGCCGGAATCGCTGTAATCTGAGACGATCCACGATCCGCCCCAGTAGTACATGTTGCATATCCATTCGTATGTCGTCCCCGGCGATAGCCCTGTTATCGTGCCGACAAAGGTGCTCGTCCCACCGCCGACCTCGCTCGAATCGAACGAGAATGTCCCGACGCCCGTGATGCGGATGTCGATTGAGCGCTTATACGTGTAATCCGACGCGCCGCCAGTAAACCGTGCGTAGACGCTAAGCTGTGTCCCGTCTCCGTCGACCGGTGACAGCGTACAATAAAAGCTCGCCATCTCTCACTCCTCAAGGAAAAACACCGTACCATACGGCGCGGCACTTGGCGGCGAAGCGCCGAACATGTAGTTGCCGCTCAGTACCAGATAGCCGCCGCCGAGCGAGACGACAGGGTAGTCGCTGGCATCGTCTTTTCCGATCAATGCAAACGGCCCCAGCTCGGATTCAAGAAAGATATTTCCCGCTGCGTGCATCTTCATGCCACCATAGGTCGCCGTCAGACCGACGCCGACCTGCCCCGTGCCCGTGTAGGCAAGATCCATGCTGCCGACAGGGGTATCTCCGGCCAGCAGGCTCACGCTCCCGCCGCGCAGCGCACCCGCCGTCAGCGTGCCGTCGATGTTGACTGCCTTGACGTGTAGATCGATGGTCCCCGTGCTCGCGATCTGCACGCCGTTTTTGTTCAGCGCAAAGACTGTGCCGTTGCTGCCGCTCGTTGCCGCCAACGTGATCTGATTCAAGTTCTGGTCGATGAGCGTCTGCGCCGCCGTGCCGTCGATCTTCCCGCTCACCTGCGTGCGCAGTCCGTTGACATCCGCCGTCAGGTTCGTCACGCTGCCGTCAAGGCTCGAAATGCTCGCCTGCAAGCCCTGCGCCGTCACGCCGAGCTGCGTGATATTCCCCTCTGCGTCGCTGATGCGTCCCGCAAGGCCTTTTGCCGTGATAGACAACTCGTTCACATTCTTGTCCGTATCCTCGATCTTGGCGTAGATCGGCTCGGAAATATTCTTGATAAACTCGCTCAGTGCATTCTGGTTGATGTTGCTCCCGTCCAGATTGAAGAGCGTATACCGAAGCTGTTCCAGAAGCACGAAAAGGTAGTCATAGACCCCGTTGATCTGCTCCTGCGTGTCTTTGCCTTCGCCGTTCGGGAAGGTCGTCTCCACCAGCTGAAATGTCGTCGGCACTTGTCATCACACCTTCCAGTTGCCCTTGCTTTCTTTGCGGTTTTCGCGCCGCCACCATGCCATAGCATCGGCCACCGCATCGTTGGCAATGGCGTGGTCGTTGGCATAGAGCGCGCTGTCCTGATTGTAGGCGTCGAGCTGCGCTGCCAGATATAGGTGGTAACACTCGTTGTGCCCGTCCGGCAGCAGCAATTCCATATCATCGACGCTTGCTGTGTCATCCTCCACGCTCACCTTGAGAACGGGGGCTTCCTCCCCCATCATCTCGGCGATTCGGTGCTCAAGTACCATGAGAATTTCCGCCTTGCGCGGCGTGCTCAATTTGTTAGGCCGTAGCGCATCCGCGTCACGGATAGCTTTCAGCATTTTCATACATTAGACCTCCGTGAAATACTGCCCCACGAGCTCGTGCGGCAGATACTGGAGAGTGATTTTGTTACCGGACTGCTCACCGATACGCTCGCAGAGGTACAGCTTAGTGTCCTCGGGGTCTTTGTAATAAAGACCATAGGTGTACTCCATACCACGAGCGGCCGAAATCGGGTCATCCTGCGTGCCCGCGTGGTCGACGTTGATGATCGTCCACATGGCAGGGGTGGAGTGCGGCGGCCAGTTCTCTTGCGTGGTGTGGCCCTGACCTTTGTTGACGCGGTAGACGTGCAGCACGCCGCTTTCGTCCATATCGCTGCGGCGGTCGCCGGGCTTGACGGTCTCGCCGATGTGATCCGCCCAGCGCGGGAACAGCTCGGGCGACTTCGCCGCCTCGCCGTCAGAGAGCGACGCGCTGGCCTGCTCGATCATCGGTCGCAGCCTTGCCGCGCGCTGCGGCGTGATGCTCTGACCGACCAGCGCCGTTACGGTCGCCGCCGAAAGCTCGGATTCCGTGGGCTTGCCCATCTTGACCGTGACCGTGCCGTCGCGGTGGTCGGTGATCGCCCCGCTCAGGCTGTACGCGCTGTTGTCCCACTCGTTGACGACCTCTTCGGTCTCGCCCGTGGGCTGGCTGTCCGAATCGTACTTGGGAACGGTGTCGCGCTGTATGATGCTCCACGGCGTGTTGTCGGGCAGCAGTGCCGCCGCGTCCGTGGCGGTCATCGTCAGGCGGATGTTCTTCACCTCGCGCTCGCCCCACGTGCGGTCTTTGTGCTCGCCCGTGATGATCGCGGGGTACTCGGTGTTGTTGACTTTGATGTATGTTACCATAGTTTCACTCCTTTAAGCGATAAGTTCGAATTCTTCGTTCACGAGGGCGTCGGACGGGAGGATGATGCAGGGGCGGATGCCGTTGCTCTCTGTTACGGATGCACTATCGTAGGTATACCCTCTTACTAATCCTGCATAATTAATGTCCAAAGTGGTTATGGATCGGAGCCACCACTTGGTGAGGGTTCCGTTATAAGTGGCAAGGTAGGCAGGGTTATTGATGATGCTCTCTGCGAATCCGTCTAAACCCGCGCCATCCGCCGGAAATATATTTCTAAAGTTGAGTTCATAACCTCCAAGAAGAAACACCTTGCAGGACAGTCCATTTGCGCCGCTCTGCACACTTCCGCCTTTTCCGCCTTTGAGATACGGAATCTTCGCCTGTTTAATTGCGCTCTGAATGTTGGCATCAAACAGGCTCAGGAACGTGCTGTTTAGATAGGAGTGGATAGAGCTATTTTCGTACAATAATTCAGAATTACTGTTCCACTGTCGCATCTCGTAGATGTCCTTCATTAACAGCCATGTTCCGTCGCAGCTGCTGTCATACAAGCTGCTCGGCAAGCCCTGATGGACGACCAAGAATTCCTTCTTCACACCGCTGACGTTCGTGAACACCGATTGCCCGACGCCCAGCGCCGACAGCTTCGTCCCCGCGCTCGGGAACGTGATGTCATACCCCGTCCCGCCGATGAGCGTCCTGCCCTTGAGGATGTTGTACACCGTGCCGTTGACCATGCACTTGCCGCCCTTGACTTCGTACACCGTGCCGTTGATGAGGGTCTTGTGTGTAGCGGGAGGGGGTGGCGTGACATTGCCAGAGCTGTCGACTTCCATGTCGGGCGGAAGAATGAGCGCGGGGCGGATGCCAGTTGAGTGGGATGCTTTGCTGGTCTCGACGACGCCGTCGTAGTTGACGAGCCACACCAAGCTGGTGCTGTAGGTGAACGGTGAACGGAGCCCCCAGTGGTCGGCCGAGCCGTTCAGTTTCGCAATACGCTTGTTGTTGGCGGACGTGTCGGTTCCAGATTCAAAGTAGGACAGTTTCGCACCATCTTGCGGGAAGTAGGGGTTATCGCTGGTCGTGAAGCCAATCTCGTAGCCGGACAGCAGGAAAATCTTGCAGAGCAAGCCGTTAGCACCACTCTGATCCGAGCCACTGGAACCGCCGTTCTTGCGATACGGAATCTTCACCTGCTTGATTGCGTCCCTGATGTTGCTCTCAAACGCGTTCAAGAGCGCGCTGTTCAGTATGCTGTGGATGGTGCTGTTCTCCAGATTGTTCACATCCGAGCTGTGCCATCGTGTGGCCTCGAAGATGTCCTTCATCAGCAACCAAGTGCCGTCGCAGGATTCGTCGTACAGAGAACTCGGTTTGCCCTGATGGACGACGATAAACTCTTTCGCTGCACCGTTGACGTTCAGTTTGACGATACTGCCGACGGCTTTGGTGCCGAGTTTTGCACTTGCCATCTCAGCGCCTCCTTATTGAAAGTACCAGTTGATAGCGTAGTTCTCGGTGGGCGTGGTCTCCGTGCTCACGAGCGTCTGCTTGACGATGTTGCCGCTTGCGATGTAATCGCTTCCGCGAGACGCCGCCACCAGCCCGCCCGAGCCGTTGCCCTTGATGAGCTTGGTGGTGGAGGGGACATTGACGGGGCCTGCGGGGCCCTGCGGGCCGGTCGCACCGGTTGCGCCTTTCTCACCCTGCTCGCCCTGGTCTCCCTTGGGGCCTTTGATGTTGACCGTCGCGGGATTCGCAAGCCCGCCGTCGTTCGTCCAACTCAGGTCTCCCGCCGCGGACACAGCAGGGGTAAAGGTCGCGCCTTTTGCGCCGTCCGCACCTTTCGCGCCATCCGCACCGGCGGGGCCCGTCTTGCCTTGGGGACCCGTCAGGCCTTGCGGGCCGGTTTCACCTTGCGGACCAGTCTTGCCCTGCGGCCCCTGCTCACCCTGCGGGCCCCTTGGTCCCTCTGGGCCGGTGTCTCCCTTCGCGCCGTCAGCACCGGCAGGCCCCCGTGCGCCCGTGTCGCCCTTCGGGCCCTTGAGGTTCACGGTCTGCGGATTCGCCTTGCCGCCGTCGTTCGACCACGAGAGGTCTCCCGCCGCGTTTATCGCGGGCGTAAACGTCACGCCGTCGCGCCCGTTCGTCCCGTCCTTCCCCGGCGCGCCGTCTGCGCCGTCTTTCCCGGGCAGACCGTCCGCACCCTTGGCACCGTCCTTGCCGGGGTCTCCCTTCGGGCCCTGAATGCCCTGCGGGCCGCGCTCGCCCGTGTCACCTTTCGCGCCCTGCAAGGGGCCGTTGTTGATGAACTCGCCGGTAATACCGTCGAAAATGTAGATGTCATAGGGCTCCGCCGTGCCCACGCCGTAGGCATCGCCCGCCGCTGCGGTCGCTTTCTGCGCGGCGTCCAGCGCAGCCTTCGTGCCGTAGTAGCCCAGCACCTTGAAGCCGCTGCCGGTCTCCCCCTTGGGGCCTACGGGGCCCGTCTCGCCTTGCGGACCCGTCTCTCCTTGCGGACCCGTCTTGCCTTGGGGACCCGTCAGGCCTTGCGGACCGGTTTCACCTTGCGGACCAGTCTCGCCCTGCAGCCCCCTTGGACCTTCTGGGCCGGTATCTCCCTTGTCGCCTTTCAGCGCGGCAAGCTGTGCCGCCGTAAAGTCGGAATAGGTAAAGGCATCGCCCTTGTCGCCCTTCGGGCCCTTGAGATTCACGGTCTGCGGATTCGCCTTGCCGCCGTCGTTCGTCCACGACAGGTCGCCGTCGTCGCTCATGCTCGGCGTGAACGTCACGCCGTCCTTACCGGCGGCGCCGTCTGCGCCATTGGCTCCATCCGCCCCGGCAGGGCCTTGCGGGCCAGTCTCGCCGGGATCACCCGTGTCTCCTTTGGGGCCGGTTGCGCCTGTGTCGCCCTTGGGCCCCTGCTCGCCGGTATCTCCCTTGGGGCCGACTTCACCCTGCGGACCGGTCGCGGCAACGCCCGTGTCGGCAAAAGCGCCCGCCGTGGCGTCCCACTTGAACCAGTTGCCCGTGGTCTCGTCGACGTATGGCATCTTGGAAACCGCCGTCTCCGCATCCGCCGCCGCCTGCAAAACCTCATCGACCCAGCTTTGATAGGCCGGAGGCGGTGTCTCTCCGCTGTCTTCCAGCGTTTCGCGCACGCGTGTTTTATATATCTGGCTCTTCACAATGGTATCGCCAACGGTGTAGCGCAGCTCTGCCGCGCCCTCACCGGCAACCGCCGTATCAACGTTCGATACCAGCCACACGAGCGCGCCGTCTTCTTCCGTCACCGTCACGGGATACGGCTGCGCATCGCCGTTTCGCTGCACGATCAGGCTTGCGACGCCCTCGCCGTAGCCCTCGCGCCACTTTCCCAGCACGTCAAAGACGACCTTGCGTGCCTGATTCTCACCCCTGCGCCCGAGCTTGATCTCTTCGAGCGCGTAAGCATTTTCAATAACCATGTTGTCACCTCTCTTATGGAAAACGGCGCAGCAAGAGCGACTTTTTCGTCCCTTGCTGCGCCGTGTCGCAACTCATTTTTCGTGTCTCGCGGTCTTATTCGCTTACGCGTTGTGGGCTTTCGCACTCTCAACGTAGTCGCTGCTCATCGTCTGGATGAGATTCGCGGTCGAGGCGTCCTGTCTCATCTGGTTCTGGATGGCCCACAGGAACTTTCTTTTGACCTGCACGGTCACGCCGCGCTGGATCAGGCAGCTTTCGCCGTTCACGCACACCAGCAGGTCATCCTTGTACTTGCCGCTGTCCTTGAACAGGCGGACGCTGACGTACTCCTCGCCCGCGCGATCGGCGTTCACAGCCGCAACGGCGTTCTTTGCTTCGCTCATCGGTCTTTCCTCCGTTTCAGTGGCGGGGGCGGCGTTCACAGCTGCCCCCTTGGTGGTTAGGTCAGCGGGGTCTCATCGAACGTGGAAGTCGTTTCCACGCGAATCATATACGCCTCAACCAGACGTTCGGCGACCTTGGTTGCTTTCCAGCCGACGGTTGCACGCTGGTTCAGCGGGTCAGCCGTACCGGCAGAGCCGAGCGGCTTGACGATGTGCTCAAGACCACCGCCGGTCAGCTCGGTCGTGCCGTAAGCCTCCGCGCCCATGATGAGGGTGGAGTAGACGTTGCGGCCCTTCGCACCGGCTTCGCCCGGATAGATGGCGGTCGACGCCGCCGGGGTGGTAGCAGGTGCTTCTTTCAGCGTGATCGTCGCGCTGCCAGCACCCGCAGCCGAGGCGCTCTCAATCTCAAGGAGCGCACCACCGATGACGACCTCACGGCCAGCCAGCTTTGCGGCGTCAGCAGTGGTGATTGCCTCGTTTACGGTCAGGACCTTGCCGGATGCGCTCTTGACGGTCAGGTCGCGTGCGCCCTCGGTCAGGTCGTCGGCGTGGAACACCTTCGCTTCGGTCGTCTCGATGAAGCGGACGCCCGCGATCTTGCCGATCTCATCGTCGTAGATGTTGCTGGTGTCCTTATACTCGTGCGGGCGCTTCCAATCAGGGTCATCCTGAATGTCGTAGGAACAGTCAGGGTGAATGATGGCCCAGTAGGAGCCCTCATAGCGCGGGGCGTTCATGGTTTTCAGGAAGCGAACCGCCTTGCGGACGGCACGCACCGTGAAATAGTGGTTGCCCGTGGTCTCGCCGCCAACAAGCAGATGGCGACCCGTCACCTGACCTTCGCCGTACTGGACGTTAGAGCCTCCGTTGATGACCTCGCGGGTGATGGTGTCGAGCGTGCGGCCCGCCTGAGAGCCGAGCAGCACCGTCGCTTCCTGCAGGTTATTGTCGATGGCGGTCAGGTCGAGAATATCGGAAATCTCGACGAAATCGCCGTACTGGTCGACCTGCGCGGTCAGCGTGGTCATGGACAGCTTACGGCCCTTGGGCGTAACGCCTTCGGTGATGGGCGTCAAGGCCTTGGGCAGCGGATCATACTTACGGAACTCGATCTCTTTGCCCTTGCCCTTGGGGATGTTGCGCTTCTGCGCGAATCGGTCATGCACCAGCTCGGGTTCGGCGTTGTCAATCAGGGTGTCGCAGTAGTAGGTCTTCATCTCGCCCGAGAGACCGGCATCGGTCGTCACGTTCGTCTGACCCTCAAACAGGCTCAGAATGACGGGCAGAATGAAAATGTCTTTGAACTTCTTCATAGAGTTTTGTCTCCCTTCTTACAGTCGGTAAATTAGGCGGGCATCAGAATACGATGCGCTCGCCGCGCCGCACGCGCCTTGCGATCTCTGCGCGGTCGGCCTTCGTGAATTTGCTCGGGTCACTCTTGACAATGACCCCCGGCTGGGAAGTGGTTCCGTTCTCGTTCGGGCGCATTCCTTTCGCGCGGACGTTGTCCATCACGCGCTTTTCCATCTCCGCCGCAGCTTTCGCCGCGCTACGAGCCTGAATGTCGCCTAAATGGGATACCTCGTAAGCGTCTTTTACAGGGACGCCCGCACGCAGCATCGCAATGAAACGCGGATTCTCCGCGACTTCGCGCTTGAGGTCGAAGTCAGGGTACTCGCCCGGCGCGTCCGCCGTGCCGACCAGCTCGCTCGCCTGACGAATCCAGTCGTTATATGTCTCGTCGGCTTTCTGCTGACGCTGCCTGTCTTCTTCCTGACGTTTGAGCGCTTCGTTTTCCTGCTGCATCCGCGCATACTCGCGGTACTGTTCCACGCTCATGCCCATGCTCTCCGCTTCCGCGTTGTAGAGCACGCTGTTGAGCGCCGCATCGCCCTCAAAAGCCGCACGCAGCTTACTCATATCGCCGTCCGTCACGCCATAATGGCGCATCAGTGTGTCGATAATGGGCTGCGAATCGGCGATTTTCTGGTCTTTAGCCTTCTCCTCGCCGAATCTGCGATTGATGATGCGCTGTGTCTCCGCAGTGTACACGTCCTTGTATTTGCCGTTTACGAGGTCAAGGAACTCCTTTTTCAGGTCTTCCCCGCCTTTTCCCGCAGCCCCGGCGTCGCGCTGCTGCATCTTCGCGCCCTCGCCCTTCGGCTCGCCAGAAGAGGCCCCCGTATCGTCAGGTGTCTCCTGCTTGCCGAACACGACGTTGGCGTATTCGCCCGTTTTGCCCTTCCGGGTGGGAGAAGAGCTTGCCTTCGTGGTCTCGCCCTGTGCGCTCGCGCCTCCCTCAGCGCCGCCCGATGCACCGGCAGCGGCTCCCGCAGCGGCAGCGCCGCCGTCAAAGAGGCTCAGGATCACGCGAAGCGTGGTTTTGAGGTTCATGGTATCCCTCCTGCTTGTCAAATCGCGGATATTTGGCCCTCCGTGTAGGCCGTGCAGCGCTTCCTATTATCCGCAGGGGAGGGGAGAGCGGCGAAAAGATAAAGAAAAACGCCGACCCTCCCTTGCGGGCGTATGAATAGGAGGAAGCCACTCGCACGCCTAAAGCGTAACATGCGGCTTCCTCCAACTCACCACGGGTGAGAAAAATTTTTTTAATTTTCTTTGACGTGCACGAAGATCGCGTCCGGCCTCGTGTCTTCCAGCTGCTTGAGCCCGATGCACGCGGCGATGAATGCCGCTTCGATGCGCTCATCGCCGCCGCAGTGGATGAGGAAGCGCGGCGCCCCCTCGTCGATCTCAAAACCGTAGACCTCGCAGTCTCCCTCGGCTTCCATGTTCTTCACATAGCCACCGAAAGCGTACATCACACCAGTAATGTAGTTGCAGCATTTCTCGTCCGCCGAATGGCCTTCGCACAGGATCATGTAGCGGCCGATTTCGTGCTCGATGTGAACCATCGTCATGCACTTACACCCCCGGCATCGCCGCGCTGCTGCCCGTGTCCATGTTCGGCTTAGACTGTTCGGCAAGCTTCTGCATGTACGGTGTCTGCGCGTTCTGTGCGTCGGCGTTCTTGCTCTCAATTCCGCCGCTGCTGCCGCTCTTGCGGGTCGTGCCACCGCTCTGCGTGCCGCCAGTCATTCCGATGCCCATGTCCTGTCCCGTAAGCTGCTGGATAACCGTGAGCGCCTTTTGCAGATGATCGCTCTGCTGCTGCACGACGTTGTAGAGCGTCGCGCCTTCGTTGACCTGGCTCTTGATCTTGTCGATCCCTTCGAAGTCCATCATGTCGAGCGCAATCATGCTTTCCTGTGCCCTGTCTGGGGAGAAGAACCCAAGCGAATACAGCTCTTTCGCCCGCTCGTTCTGTTCTGCGCGGGAGAATGGGTTTTTCTTCTGCGCCTTGATCTTGATGTCAAAGACCGGTCTGCGGAACAGGTCATTGCCGAGGCTATCCACGCCCGTCACCTGATCGCCCAGCTCGTTCACGCCGATCTGCGCATACTCGTAGGGCATTTCATTTGTGATGCGGAAAGTGCGCGCTGCGTCGTAGAACTGCCGCATGCGCTCGATGCACAGCTTCACGATCTTCGCCTGCGCGCGGTAGCACGCCGAAATCATATCGCGGCTTGCCTTGTTGCCCGCCTCCTGCAATGCAGAAATAGCCGCCGCAGCCGTCGCCCCGCTGGATGTTCCGCCGTTGGACACGTCACGGTTTGAGCTCGTTTCCTTCATCTCGTCGATCTTCATCTGCACGATATTCGCGTAGATGGAATCGAGCGGGCGCGTCGTTACCTCGCGGAGCCTGCTCTCGTCGATCTGGCCGGACACGTGGATGATCGGCTTGCGCCAATCAAGGAACTCTTCTTCGTTGATATTCAGGCTTTCACTCGCGAAATACCGGCGCTTGCTGCCCATCATTGAAGTTTCGAGGATGTTTCCCCACAGTTTGTCGATGTAGAGCTGCGGATCCTTTGCAATGGCCGTATACCCAAACCCCGCAGGTGTGCCCTTTTCGGGGAATAGCACATCGAACACGAACGGATATTCGCCATCTTCGTAGAAACCGCCCTCCGCATATTCGGGGTCATTTTCGCTGGCGTAGATGATATGCTCCTCGTCGATGAACTTCGCGTAGTGCAGCACCGTTCGCCCGTCTGCGGTCTTCTTGCGGTAATACCAGTCAATCACGGCGACCTTGTTGCTCGTGTCCACCGTGTCATCGTACTCGTATTTCGCCGTTTCAATGCTGCTGCCGCTGAGCTTATCCGCAAACTGCGGGTATTCGTCCTCGATGATGTCGCGGTCGACGAGCGCCACCGTAAACACGTTGCGGCTCTTCTGGATGTCCTCAATACCCGGCTCCCAAAAGATATTCAGCGGGTCAATGCCCTCGATAGCGATGTCGCCGAGCCCGTTGTCTTTCTCTTTGTCCCAGAACACGCCGTAGATCGCCACACCGTGTTTGAGCTTTTCCCACCACTCGAAGCTGTATGTGCTGTCAAATTCGTTGTATTCCATGATGACCGGCAGCACGGACGAGAGCGTCTGCGCGCTTTCCTCGTCGCTCTGCTCGCGAGGCAGGCATACGGGCTCGGGGTAGTTGTCCATCGCGTCGGCGTGCTTATTCATGATCGAGTTAAACAGCCACGCACTCGCAGGCTCGGGAGATTCCCCCGCGTCTTTCGTCCCGCGTCGGATATCCTCCCAATGCCGCAGCTTCCACCAGCGCTCCTCGCTGATGATACGGTTCTCGAAGTTGCTCTTGCCCTGCTTGTACTTTTGCAGCGTTTCTACGGCGTCACCGATCTCCTTGCTGCCGATGGCTGCGCCGCTGCTCATCGCCGCGTCGCTGTCGCGGAATGCGCCTACAAGCGGCGCTTCTGCCTTTGCATCCAACATCGCAGCAGCGCCAGCCGCGTCGGCCTGCTGCTGCGTCTGCGGGAATTTTCTTGTCCCTGCCATGTCTTCCCCTCCTGTCAGTTGTGTTGGAACCACGCATATCTGTCGTAGCTCGGCGTGTTGATGTCCAGCGGGTCGTACAAGACCGGCTTCGGCGGCTTATTTACCCGCGCCGCAATGGGATTCTCCATGCACACATAGCGTGTCATGTCGTAGATATGATCCTCCTGCTCGGTGTTCACGTCCTCAACGTCCTTTTCGTCGTAAACGAGGTTTGGCACCGTGCGGATGAAATTCTTGCACGTATCGAAGATATACAGCATCGGCACGCCGTTCTCATCAAACGCGAATCGGTTGTGCAGCTGCATCTTGCCGTCGATGCGGGCGTTATCCCCCTTCTCGAAGTAGACGCGCTCGCGCTCAAAGAGCGAGCCGATGCTCTCCGTGCCCTGTGTGCCCCAAATGGCGGGGTCGCCCACGCGGAAGATGTGCCTCCCCTTGAGGTTCGGGTCTTCTGCCTCAATGCGCTTCATCTCGCGGGCCACCGCCGTCGGTTCCATCTTCACGCCCTCGTTCGGTGTGCCCGTGCAGCCGTAATATTCCCGGATGTGGTAGAGACGCCTGTCATGGTCGACCGCGAACCAGCCGATGGCGAACGGCCTTGAATAGCCCCAGTCCATTGCGCACCAGATTGGCCACTCCTTCGGCACCTGAAACGGCGCGATGACGTGCGTATGGATGCGGTCGCGGTAGTGTTCGCTGTCATTGCGCCACTCGGTAAACACCTGCCCGGAGAACGTGTCCCAGTCGCCGTAGAGCAGTGCGTTCTTCTCCGCCTCCGGCATCGACGCAAGGCGCGTCAAATAGCTGTCGTCGTTCTTGAGCAGTATCTTATTGTCGAATACCGTGCTCGGCACAAAGATGCGGCTCTTCTGCCGATGCTCTTCGTGCCCATCCGGAAAGCGCACGACTGCATCCTCGCGGATGGTCCTCATCGGCGGTGCTGCCGTGATGAAACGCTCCTTGACCCATCCGTGCCCCACCCCGCCGGGGTTCGCCGTGCTTCGGATGTATACCCGCGTCCCCGGCCCGTTCGGTCGGTTGCGGGAAAAGAGGTAGCTGTATTCTTCCCATGTAAAGTGGGTCAGCTCGTCGAATGCGATAAAGTCATACGCCTGACCCTGATACTTGATCTTGTCCTTTGCGTACTGCATCGAACCGAAGATGATTTTCGCCCCGCTTTGGAATGTCCACGTGTGGCTGCTGCCGTTGTAGCGCGCGCCCGGATAGATACGCGGGTAGTAGTTCAGCGTCTTGTCAATGAGCTCGGCAAGCTGCGGGAAGGTCTTTCGCAGGATAATCGCCTTGTAATACGGGATATCCACCTGCCGCAATGCCTCGATGACCAACGCGTCGGATTTTCCCCCGCCTAACCGGCCGCGCCGCCGTATAGAGCCTCATCCTCCCAGCGGCTCATAAAGAGCGCTTGCTTGGGCTGCGGCTTCCATACCACGCTACGCTTCGCCATTCGCATCACCTCCCGCGTCCTGCGGAACAGGCATCACCGCGGGAAGCTCTGCCACACCGCACACGCTCTCTCCGCTGTCGTCCTTCTTCTCGTCATTTGCCCAGCGGAAATTGTATCTCAGGCTGAATTCAGCGCCACGCTGGCCGTTTCGGTCGAAGAGCCGTTCCTCGGCGTAAGCCTCGATGCGAGACTTCGCGCGCGTAACCGTGTCAACGAATCCTTTCTTTGCCTGATAGTTCAGCAGCGCCTGCCTGCTCGTAAATCCCAGCGCAAGCGCGAGCCCCGTCACCGTCGGTGGGCGCTGATGAATGATAAACGGCTGCCCGAATTTGTCGAGGATTGGCATACCATCGTCCCCTATGATCGGCTCGCCCTTGCAATCCTCGAAGTATTGGTCAATGACGGCCTGCATTTCTTCGACCGTCGCATATTTGGGATGACACCCTGCTTTTGCCATGCCGCCACCGCCTTTCTTTTTTATGCTGCAAGCCCCCCGTCCTCGGCCTTATCGCACAGCATTCTTATCCCCCGCTCGGGGAACCGAGCTTCCTATTTCCGACGGTAACACGCCATCTTTTATTTCTCACCACGGGCGTGGAAACTTTCTCTCCCTCTTCCTGTGCTCTCCCTTGTATAGTTACATACACACAACATAGATACATCCTGCATATAGCACCCTCTCCCGAAAGAAAAGAAATATAAAAGAAAAGAAAGGGGTTCTCCCTCACGGCAAAAAGAGAAGCAGGGCTTTCGCCCCGCCTCTTCTTATGCCATTTTGAGCTTTCTTTTGAGCCACGCCCACAGGTTGCGCCACGGGTGGGATTCTGCGTAATTGGCGCGTTGCTCAGCGTTGTATTTTCTATTACGCATTACATTAAGGGCCTCTTGCTTAAAAGCGCACTCATCATTCGCTCGCCCAAGCGCCGCCTCGGTGTCAGCGAGCTTGTTTCGCAACGCGTCCGCGTCCGCTTTCAGATTTGCGATTTCGTTTGCCTTGTTGATGGCCTCGCCGTTCATCTGGTCGATCTGCTCGGTCAGTGCGGCGTTTACCCGCCTTAATTCCTGCACTTCCGCCTGCGCGTCCTCCACCATCTTCGCCATCTGGTCTTTGGTGTACTTCTTTACGTTGATGCTCATAATTTGGCTCCTTTCATTCGTAGCTGTTCTTCCCGTCCCCGGTCGCTCACGACGCTCACGACTTTACAATCGCCGTATCGCTCAATGTCCATGGCGATGCGCTCCTTGATGCCCTGCGCGTCAGCGGCGGGGACGTTGGCTTTAATCGTGATCGTCAGCATTTTTGGACTCCTTCGGTTCGCCGTAGCTGCAAAAATCGTCCTCACCAACGTTGCGTCTATTACATGGCGAATATCTGTTGTGACACGTCAGTATCCCCGGCTTCCCGTATCGCTGGGGAAGTTCAGACGGCAGCGCGCTGTGCTTGCAGTCCTTGCACCGCGTCACGACCACGGCATCAACGGTGGGAGCGTGTCGAATTTCGTCAAGCGCAAGAAGGTCTTCATCGGATATTCCAAACTGGTCTTCCAATAAATCAGCGTCGATCAGCCTCATCGCTGTCACCTCCGTCCATCTTTGCGCCGCAGTTGGGGCAGTACGGCTTTTCTTGGTTTTTAGCTATGCCACCAACCCCGTTATGTTTTCCGCAATGCGAGCAATAGCATCTACGACGATTATATGGGCCGCCAAATCGGACTATCCACCGCCCATGCACCACCGGGGCAACATCGGCGGCGGGGATTCTATCCGCAAACATAGCCGCCACGCTGCCCCACATTGGAATATCTTTCACCAACTCGATAAATGCACCGCGCTCAATGTATTCAGCCATTTTCAGCCCTCCTTAAAGCTATAAGTTCGTCTTTGGTCAGCGTGTGATTGCTCGCAATCAAAACCGTTCCGTCGTCACGTCTCTGGCAAATGAAAATATCGCAATGGTACGGGTTGCTTGTAGAGTTTGAGCGCCACGGGCAGTCCATGTTTTTGCAATCATTCATCCTTCATCGCCTCCAATGCTTTCTTTTGGTGCTCATATTTATTTAAACTTACGCGTTCAAAAAGAGCACGTTCTGGCGGCCATCCAGCCCTCAGCCTATCATATAACGTATACGGGTTTATACCTAAAAAGTCAGCCCACTCATGCAACGTCTTTTCGGTATCTATTACTTTAATTTTCACAGTCACTTCCAAATTGTTTGCCTGAGTTTTTCTGTCAACCCAACGACAATTTTCTGGGCAATAATCCCCATTATTATCTACCCTGTCAATGGTAAGGCCTTCTTTATACCCGTTCTCATCTGCCCACTTTTTAAACGCTAAAAAACTTTGCCAATCTTCGCATACCGAGATACCTCGGCCCCCGTATCGCTTATAATGCGTATCAGTCTTAAGGGCGCATCTCTTACGCATAGCACGCCAGACGTTGTATAGTTTTGTTCCTTTCCCACCATGCTTATAGTTGCCATTATGCTCGCCAGACTGACTTGCGCTACCATGCGGCATATTACCCCTCCTTTGTTTTTAAGGCTTTCTCCGCCTCCTCGCGGGTCAGGAATACGGTCTTGCCAAACTCCGAAACGAAAATAGAGACGTTGCATATGCCTCCGCTCCCTATGAGCCACAATTTATTCAGATTGTTCCCGCCGTATCCTATTACCTTTCTGGCGCATATCTCATCGCATACGCCATTATCAATGTCAAAAATGCGCTCGATCATGTACACCGTGTCCCCCACCTTGCACGGCAGCACCACCAGCCGCCCGTCCTTGTCGGCCTCGGCCAGCTCGCGGATGCGATTGAGCAATGCAAGCTGCTCCGCCAGCGTTTTAGATTCTTCCAAAGCGTAATCAAACAGTCTTCCCAAAGCTGCCACTTCTTCCGGCGTCAGCCTCGTGTCCTCGTAGGCGGCAAGGCGCTCAACGCCTCCCTGTTTGATTCCACCACGTTTTTTCATCATCGGGAATCCGTCTTTATCACGGTATGTTAGTCGTTCCATCACTCCACCTCCTGCATCTTACTAATCACTTTTCGAATCACATCGCCTCCGTAAGCGTCTTTTGTCAGCTCCAAAAACTCCATCAGCGTCATCATGCCGTGCTCAAGGTCAACACCGTGGTCACGGGCAAACTGCTTTCGCCCCATGTCGCACGAACCGGTCAAGCGATGATGCCAGTCGTAAAAATACAGTGTCGGATATACTTTCTCTCGGTCTGTTTCGCGCAGGAACGCATCAATGCGCTCATCTTCCGGCATATCCTCGAAAAGCTTGTCTCGCAGCGCTTCCATTGCTTCGCGCAGCGTTTCGCCGTGTGCAAAAATGTTGTCCTGCTTGACGATATAACACGGTGTGAGCGTCAAATCGCCGTTCAAAATTGCCCCGTGCGCAGTGTTTCCGCGCACGGAACGAATCAGCGTGTTTACGCCGTCAATTCGATAAACCGTTTTCCGGTTGAAGCTTTTAATTCCGTAGCCGGAGCCGGAGCCGTAGCCGTCGCCGTAGCCGTCGCCGTAGCCGGAGCCGTCGCCGTAGCCGTCGCCGTAGCCGTCGCCGTAGCCGTCGCCGTAGCCGGAGCCGTAGCCGTAGCCGTAGCCGTCGCCGTAGCCGTAGCCGTAGCCGTCGCCGTAGCCGGAGCCGTCGCCGTAGCCGGAGCTCACAGTCAGAAAGGCTTTGATTTTATCATCAAGCGTCATCTCTTCCACTCCTTTACGCCGCGAAGCGACACCGATGCCGTATCCGTGCACGGGATAATCTGGATCGCGCCCAGCACGGTCATTTCCGGGATCGTCACGGTAAAACGGCAGTTGCCCGGTGCTTTTGTACCGTCTTGCGCCAGCTGCTCCACGGCGCACGCGCCGTCCCAGCTCCACAACTTGCGCACCTCGGTCATAGTGACCTCGGAGCCGTTGCGTTCTTTGATCTTGCCAAAGAAAACACCTGCGCGGTCGCAGCGAACGATGTAGTCCTGATTGGTGTTCATGATGAAATTCCTCCTGATTATTGTTAAAATTTAAAACTCTCTCTGAGTTTGTATCCATGTGCCTCCGCCTCCGCCGTAAAGTAGCGGTGCGCCTCGTTGATGTAGACGACGCGCCCGTGCGCAGTCGTCTCTTTCGTGGTAACGCTCATAATTCCGGTGCTGCCCTGAAATGCGGCAGGCTTCCAGCTAAATGGTTCCCAATATACATGGTCAATACCTCACGCCGATGTAATCCAGAACCCGGCCGTAGCCAAGCCCCTTTTCACTGGGTTTCCATAGCCCATCCGCGGGGTCAAACTTCCCGCCGCCGATGCAGAATTCATAATGTTTCGGGTGCGTGTGCTTCATGCGCTCGAATCGGTTTTCTTCCTTTTCGAGATGCACGCCGAACGCGCAGAACATACATCCCGTGCGTTGGCAGCCCGTGCAGTGCAGTTTGCAGTCAATCAGCGTTTCCGCGTAGTCATTCTCGCCGTCGCTCGCCACGATGTCACCGTATACGCTGGCGATAGGCAACTTTCGGTCTACGATAAACCGAAGCACATCCTGCTCCGTCCAAAAGCTCATGGGCTTTCCCATAGGGCGCTTGCCATCAAAGGCGTTGCAGGCTGTGGCAGTGCTCAAAGCTCATCTCACACCTCGCGGATCGTGATGCCGTACTTGTCCTGCATCAGTTTCTTTTTCAGCAGATAGTCTTTCGTTTTCACGCCCTTTGCGTCCTCGACCTCGCGCAGCCAATGCACCGTGCCGTTGCAGTCCGGCTCGGTCGCCCGCTCGTAAATAAAATCCGCGCGGTAGACCATCGGCTTGATTCTCTCGCCCTCGATGGTCGTGTATCCCTCAACGAGTGTGAAATTGACTTGCAACCGCAAATCGCGAATCTTGCCCATCGCTCGCAGCACTTTCAGCTCGCCGAACCGCTCCGCCTCACGCTCGGAATCAAACTTGATTCCGTCGCACACGACCTTGCGGTTTCCGTATTTGCTTTTTTTCGGCTTCTGCGCGCCTGCCAGCTTGTCAAGCACCTGCTTCTGCGCCTGCGGCCCGAGCCTCGCGAGGTCAGCCGATGTCAGAGCCATCGTTTACCTCCGCCTTGCTGTCCGCGGGGTCGTCCCGCAGACCGACCGCAATATGCATCACGTTCTTCTCATCGACGCGCTGGTGAATCTCGTATTGCCCAAGCAGCGGGTTCACCTTCGGTCTTTCGAGGTGGAGCGCCTTCATGCGTGGGATATCTTCTCCCGTGTCGGGGTCCTTCACTGCCTCGCCGTAGGAAAGCGCGATCTGGATAATCCAAGCATCGAACGCCATGCGCAGCTGGTTCAGTCCCTTCATATCCTCGCGCAGCTTCGCATTTGCTTTCATCAGCTCGCCGACTTTTTTCTGATATCTTCCGAGCTCGTGCTCAAGCCGTTTTACCTTGTCTCTGTTTCTTTCGCTCATCGGTTCTCCGTCCTTTCGTAGTGCAGCGTCAGCGCCCGAGCGATCGGGCAGCGCCGCCATTCTTCGTTGGCGCAGTAGCGCCGCGTATATTCGTCCAGCTCTTCTTTTGGTAGCTTGACTTGTGCGCCCTCGCAGTTGAGATAGTCGCGGTAGTCCCGCGAGTAAAACGGGCACTTGAAAATGCCCCCGCGATACCCGCTCACGGCGCACCGCCTGCCAACACCGATTTGACGTGCCTCATGCGCTGATTTGCCTTGTCGCGTCTCATGCTATCGCCCTTGAATACCAGTGGCGTGCACATCTCGAGGATGCGGTCATAGATGCGCTGATAGGCCATGTCTTTCGGCCTGCACAGCTCGTCAAGCGTCAGGTTTGTGGTGACGATCAGCGGCTTCTTGGCCTTGTATCGCTCGTCAATGACCGTGTAAACCGTCTCCATTGCGTACTCACTGCTGCGCTCTGCGCCGAGATCATCGATCACCATCAGCGGGTAATAGTGCACCTGCTCGACGATTTCTTTCTTGTCGTATCCCGCGTTGAGGATTCGCGGGAAGCTCGTAATCATCGCCGGGATCCCGCGGTCAATCAGCTCGTTGGCGATACACGCCGCCGCGAAGGTCTTCCCGTTGCCGGTGTTGCCCCACAGCAGAAGCCCATTGTTCTCGCGCCGCATATCGTCCCATGCGTCGGCATAGCGTTTGCATTTGACGATCTCGTCACTCATCGTCGCCTTGTCGAACCGGCACGCCGTCAGGCTCTTGTCGCGGATTCCGTCAGCACGCAGCGTTTCGATGCGTAGTCGCTTCTCACGGTCAGCGCGAGCTTTTTTCTCGGCCTCGTACTCTCGCGCCGCGCAAGCACACTGGCACCCGACAAGGCGGACATTCCCGCCGATGGGGATGCGGCACTGCTTCGGCGTGTTGCAATGGCCGCAGTACAGCAGCCCGTCTTTCTCGTAATCGACCAGATCACGAACAGGCTCGGCCTTTTTCGCGATGCTGTCGATCAATGCGTCAACGTTCATAGGCTTCCCTCCGTGTTGCCGTAGTCGTAGTGATACCCTCTGCCGCTCTCGGGTAGCTCATCGTCCCACCGGCCTTGATTCAGCCATGTAGCGGGGTGTGGAATAAACTGCCCGTTGTTCTGCGTCCATTGGTCGCTGCACTTCTGCCGCTCCACTGCGGTCACAAGTGTTTCGAGTGGGACTTTGACCCGCTCGAAAGCTCTCTTAGCAGACTGTTTCCCGATTTTTCGCGGGTAAACTGACCAAAAACGCTCGAATGCGTCCCTCGTAGAGGGGGATTTAGAGGGTATATCGTTTTCTGTCTTATGTTCTTCGTCTTCTGTCTTATGTCTTATGTTATTAGTAGGCTTACATTTGCTTGCATTTGCTTGCGTTTGCTTACATTTGCTTGCATTTGCTTTTGGTGCTCTGCCGCCAGCCGCTCCATTCTGAGCCAGCGCATCAGATTTTTGAGCGTCACGGTCAACGACCGACTTAAATACCGGAAATAAAAGGGATTCTCTCCCGAGGTTGTCTGGAATTTCACCCGACCTGGCATATTCTAAAATCGCAACAAACAGACGGCCTTTTTCGTCATCTTCCAGTGCTGCTGTTTGCTCGATCCAGTCGTAATATGCCTTTACATAGCACCTTGTAGATGCAGCTCCCATACCGCCACCGCCTTAAAACGGCAGCTCGCCGTCGTCCTCGCTGACCTCTGCAAAGCCGCCTGCGGTGCTCTCTGCGGCGTATTGCGGTGCGGCAGTATCGTTACCCTCCGGGCGCCTGTTGTCTGCGAAATACACGCTGTCAGCCTGCACCTCGTAGCTCCTGCGCTTGTTGCCGTTCTTGTCCGTCCAGTCGCGCATCTGCAAGCGCCCCTCGACGCCGATCATGCGCCCCTTATCGGCGTAGTTGCAGAGTACTTCTGCCGTGCCGCGCCATGCGACAACGTCGATCCAGTCCGTGCCGCCCTCTTTGCCGTTGCGATCAACGGCAAGAGGGAACGACACAACGGATACGCCGCTGTTCGTCTTTTTCAGCTCCAAATCCCGCCCGATGCGTCCCATCAGGCAGATTCGATTCATGCTCATTTCAATTCCTCCTCGCTTTGGTGTTGGTGCAGATAGAGCACATGGCTCTTGCCGATGGCGGCGTTTTGGGCGAGCCATGCGCGCGCCTGCTCGCGGGATAGATGGCTCTCCATCGCGCGGCTCTCATAGCTGAATTCTCCAGCCTCCAGCTTGCGCTTCATGCGCTCCTGTATCTCCTCTTCGCCGTAATTGGCTTCGATCAGATAAAGGTCGTAGTCCTGCGCCACAATGCCGTCCAGCGAGGCGCAGTCCGTCGCATAGAACACGCGCTCGCCGTTTGCAAATTCGATATGCCACGCACAATTCGGAACATCGTGAGGAATGGAATTGTAGGACACACAGACGGGGTAGAGAAGGGAACAGGAGTAGAACAGCACATGGCCTGCCATGCCCTCGTCGGTCACGCGGCGGTCCACGCCGATGCGTCCCATCGGTTCCATGAGCCACGGAGGGACGCACCAGCGCAGCGCAGGGCGCAGGAAGTGCAGGCGCTTGATGGTCTCGGGGTTGAAGTGGTCGCCGTGAACATGCGTCAGCAGGACGAGCCTCAATCCCTTGCAGTATGGTTCGAGTTCCCGAAAGGGAACGCCGCAGTCAATGAGTATTTCATCATTCAGCAGTACGGCGTTCCCCTTGGAGCCGGTCGAAATGACCTTGACCTTACAGATCATTCATGCTCACCTGCTTGGGGGTGCCGGTCTTTCCGTCGTCCGGCGTACCGAGGGCGTCAGCGGGAGCGGGCAGCTCGTCCTTGACCTCGCCGGTCGTCTCATCCACGGTGTAGTTGGCGTCAATTGTTTCCTCTTCCTGCGCATCTGCGGCGATCACGTCGGCGAGTTGTTTTCCCGCGCCGCGCGTCTGGTAGTCGATGGACATAACACCCCATTTTCCAATCAAAACGCGGTAGACAGTCTTGCGCGCCATAGCGTCCCAATCATCGCGCCAGCCCTTGCCCTGATATTCACCTTTTCGGAATTTCTTTTCATGTGCGGTGATGGCCTTGACGCTCATGTAAACTGTCTTTTCGGCCCCATTGATAAGACGGTAATACCCGACGTATCCGATGACAGGAAGTGCCTCGCGCGCGTCCTCGTCCTCCACGAAATCAATGTCAACCTCTTCGGTCAGACGGTTGTAACTCTTCAATTCGCCCTCACGCACGTCCACGACGTTTATGGTCTTATATGCACCCGTGCGAAGTGCAAGCTGGTGCATACCTTTCCAGCCGAGAATGAATGTCGCTTCCATCTTTTTTGCGCCAATATCCTTCTTGTAGTTCTTGAATGGCGCAATGAAGGCATAGCCCAAACTCGGGTCGATGGGGAGATCAAACATCGCCGCTTTCAACGCGGACTGAATGACCGTCATCGGGGATTCATAAAAGGCTTGCTGCAAATTCTTGTCTGCATTGACCATCGAAACGATGGACGAAATAAACTGCGGCGCGCGCTTGCCAAGCAACTCGTCAAAGCGCTTGCGCATGCCGTCGCGGTCAAGCAGATCGTTCAACAACGCCATGACGGATACCTGCTTCTGCTGCGGTGCTTTTTGCATCGCCTGCGCGTTCTGAATCAATCCTTCCTTCATCTTTCTTTGTCCTCCTTCACCGCAAATTTGCGGAAATTTGTCGTTTTGTAGTAGCCGCTCAGATCCATTTCGGGGTGATCCTTTGCAAACGCCCTCGCGTCGAACGTCTGGCGGCTCTGCCCCTTCCAGTCGACCGTGAAGCGCCCGCAGTATCCACGCTCATTGTCACCAAGGTCGTTCATGAGCTGCTGCTTGATGGCGTCCGCGCCCTTCTCGATGGCTTTCTTGCGGCTCATCAAGTACTGGTACTGCTCGACAAGCCTCTCGCGCCCGAACAGCTCAACTTCACCGCCGCCTCCCTCGTAGATGGTCTCAAGCGCCTCGGTCGTGCTCGCATCACCGTCCATCGGCGGCGGGCTGTCAGCCTCCACGTAGTCGTGCCAGAAGTCCGCGGCGCAGCGTTTCAACGCTGCAATCTCGTCGGGGCTGACATACACGCTGCTCTCGCACCATCCGGGAACATAGTCATCGGGGACGGTCGTGATCTGGTAGCAATAAAAGCCCTTGCCCAGCACCAGCGCCGCCAAGAACCAGCGTTCCCAGCCCGTTACGGCGAGATATGTCACGCACTGCGCGTAATAGCTCTCGGGGAATTCGCCAACTGCATAGCGCTTCATGTTCAGCGCATTCGCGGTCTTGCATTCAAGGCCCGCGTGCCAACCAGCCGGTAACACCATACGGTCAATGTTCGCATGTAGGCACGGAGCCTCATCGTTACGCAGGATGTAGTTCACCTTGCGGACACGCAACCCTGTTTTTATCTCGAATCGAGTTGCGACGTAGCCCTCAAGGTCTCTCCCGATTCGCATCGCCTCGTTTTCCGGCTCTTCGCCGATCCTGCCGGTCTTCTCCGCCCATACCGTATAGGGCGAGCGGTATTTGTTCAGCCCCAGCACGGCGCCCATGTCGCTGCCGCCGAGGCTCTTCTTGCGCTCTTTAAGCCACTCCTCGCGGCTCATCCCGCGCGTCGATATCTTCTGCATCTTCATCTTTTTTTACCTCGATGTCTTCCACCCCGCAGAAGGGGCAGCATAGTATCGTTTGCGTCTCCACGCCGCGCTCACCGTCAAGGTTCTCGCGCCTGCGCAAGACGTCGGGCTCGTCAAAGGTCAGCCCGCACCATTCGCAGCGGTACATCACATCATCGCCGAGACCGCGATGAGCACCGCCGCCAGCAGCAGGCAGATACCGGCAAAAAGCATCGCCTCATCCGCCTTGCGCTGCTCTCTCGTGCGCTTGTCGTGCCGTCTCATCGTCTGCACCCCCTGTCGATATACGGCAGCAGCTCATACAGCGCCTTGCACACCGCGCATGCGCCGATGACGGCGAGGGAGGTTGCAAAGTCGCAGCCGTTCAGCGCGATCACCGCAGCGGCGATGCCGCCGAAAAACAACGTGTCGATCATGCCTCCACCTCATATCCAAGAAATTTCAGGAACGAAAGCCGCGGGATGACCGTGATCGTTCCGATGCGGCTGACCGGAAATCCGAGCTGTTCGGGGTGGTCTTTCGCCGCAATGCTGATCGAATAGGGCTTCCGCCCGAGTACCGGCGCGATATCCGCCGGTGTCAGCACCGGCTTGTCCGATGCAAGCATTTCTTCCACCGTCATGTGCGTTCCTCCTTGCTGTCCAATGCCGCTTGAGCTTCACAGCACAATTCCTCTTCCACGCGCCGTAACGCCATTTCAATCTGAATCAGTGCCCCGTAAAACCGGCAGTCTCCGGTCTCAGAGAGTTCGCCTTCTTGAATTGCCCCTGCGATGCAGAGGGACAGTGTGTCGGTCACACCAGAAAGATCACACCCTATGGAATCGACTTTACCGGCAAACTCATTTATGCTCATTTGCGTGTTCCTTCCTCTCCAAGAAACTTCTGGATGAAATACTGCTGGCCTTTGCCGGTGACTTTCGTGGTCTTGCTCACCGTCACCGTACCGTCAGAATGGGTGATTGCCGTTTCCTTAACGGTGAAAAGCCCCAAGTCCATTGATTTTTGTGTTGGCATATTGAAGTCCGTGCCGTTCCGGCGAATCAGATAGCCGTTTTCGCGCATCCAACGGAACAGTCGGTGCTGCCCGATGTCAACGCCGTTTTGTTTCAGCAGCTTCGCCAGCTCGCCGACGAGGATCGAAGTCTTGCTTGCGCTGACCGCATCGGCAAAAAGCACCTTCGGCGCGTCGGCCTCGACCTTGCTTTCAAGCCGCTTGAGCTTGTCCCCTGCGATTTGCAGCGCGCGGGCCATGACTTTCTCCGGGCTGTTCCAGTCCTTTTCGATTTGAAGAAAATACTGGCGAGCCTGCTTGCCCTTTTCATTGCGCTGGATCATGCAAAGCTCTTTCGCCATGTCGATGGTGAGCACTGCGTCGTCAACCGTTCGAGCAACCATGCGCTCACCCTCGTTTTGAACTCGCTCAATTTTGAGCGGGTTGAAATCTTCGCCCTCGGTGAACCCGTACTCGCACATTCTCGGGAACCAGTCTTTATAAGCCGTCTTCACTTCGAGAAAATCGTGCAGGTCTCGCGCAGAGACAGCAGGGCGGTCATTGTTGTAAGTGATCTTGATTAGCTCGTTCATGTGTCCTCCTTACCCGTAAGCGCTTCTTCCTTTACCTTGAAGTGCTTGGCAAGCCGTTTGATGTGGCGCGGGTGCGGGTAGCAAGCGCCATCTTTCCAGCTTTTGATCGACGTCTGCGAGACATCGATCTCTTTCGCAAGACGATAATTCGTCTCGCCGTGCTCAGCCTGTAGCCGAGCAAGGTTTTCAGGGAACCCCATCTTTTTCGCCTCCAAATTTGATTAAAATGTTGACAAATTGGAGCATTGGTGCTACTCTAAGTTTTGCTACAAACATTAATTCGCGCCAGCTCGATTTGTCGGGGTGGCTTGGCTTTTCAGTACCTGTCCACGGTCTTAATTATACTTAATGATTGAGCATATGTCAATAAATGATTACGTATCATTGTACACAATAATAGAGGTCAATATTTATGGCATTTACCGAAAATCTAAACTATTGCATGACTCAAAGGGACTATTCTGCCTATCGCTTATCTAAGATAATTGGGTCGACAAACCAAGCTGTGTTAAATTGGCAAGCTGGAAAAGCTATCCCTCATGCAAAAACGCGCCAGAAGATCGCCGACCATTTCGGTATCACGCTTGCCGAGCTGGATGGCGACGAGCTTCCCGCTCTGCCGGAAAAAGGCACAGAAAAAGCGCCCGCCCCCAAAGAGGACGAGCGCCCATATGTAGATATGGATACCGCGCGCATCTGGTCGCCGCACCCTGTCGCGATTCTGGCCGCGCAGTATAAGGTCCCAACGGCCACGTTACAGCAGATCATCGGCTGTGACTTTAACGTGGCGGGAAATATCGCGCTCGGGCTGGAAGCGCCCACCGACGAGCAGCTGCGCCGCGTCGCCGCTGCGTTCTGCGTGCCCTATGGCGACCTCATGCGCGGTTGGGTTCCCCTGTACGCCAATCGAGACCTTTCTTTTGACAATATTCCCCGTAGCTCAGATCGCTCCCCTTCACCGGAAGATCGGTGATTTTCGGCATGACGGCCTCGCGTAGCGCGTCAAAGGCCGCGTCGTGTTCGTTTTCCGGCAGCGCGGCGATCCGCTCTACCTCTTTTCGCAAAAACTCCTTTTTCTGCGCATCTGACATCGTTAAGTACTCTTGGCGCTGTTTGTCGTTCATCTTTTTATCCTCCGTATGTAAATAGTTTCACTTATCATATACCGCGCCGAGGTGCATTTCACCACGGCCACCGATTAAGAAATGGGAATATACAACGACCCACAGTATTTTGAAAAGCGCGCGCGATACCAGCGCCGCGTAATAAAGAAGATCGTAGACCTGATTCTTTCGGTTTTCCGTGTAAAATAAGGAAGTGATGTTATGCAGTTTAATGTGGCATCTGCATTGGGTTCTCTCGCGTTGACTGCTTCCATATATGGCGCAGGGCCTCTTCTCTTGCGGTTGCGAAAAAAACCCATTTCATCAAAGGCTCTAAAATGGCTGCACATTGGGTACACAGCTATTTTGGCATTTGCATTTTCCATCTATGATTTTTCTAATGGGTACGACATCAGTTTTTCCCCTGCGATTCTTTGGGGCAGCATTTTCTATTGGTGGAATCGAAACTATTTTGAAAAGTACAACTATCCGCCGGTTCAACCAGCCACCCCCGCACAGGCAACTCCGGCTTCGCCTGATCCCGTCCCATCCGAGCCGGAGTTGCCTGCCGTCATCCCTGAAAAGCCGGTTAAAAAGGCCGCGCCGCGAGCGTTGGTGATTGGCCTTGTTGTCGCTCTTGCGCTGAGCCTCTCTGGGAATGTTTGGCAGGGAATTTCATGGGCAAACAATTCGGCGGAATCTGCCGAAAAAATCCGCGTGCTCAATAACAAGCTCACTCAAAAAGAAGAAGCTCTTGAAGAATACAGAACAAAAGTCGGAAACTTGAATACCGAGCTTGCCCGCGTCAAGATACAGAAAGAGGGGCTATATGACCATCTGGACGCAGCTCTTTTCTTGTACAACAACATTGGATTTATCGTCAGCGGGTCATCGTACTATCACAATTACGAATGCCCGGTGTTTCAAGCAGCAAGCGAATATGCCGCTCACAACATTGAATACTGCCGTTATCTTGGATATGGTGCTTGCCCGGTGTGCTGGGATTAAGTTTTGAAAAAGCCCTCGCCGCCTCTGCAACACCGGCGAGGGCTTTTCGGCAGCAGCGGGGAGCGGTCGCCGCTGCTTGTTTTGACCATATCGCGCTTTACCTTACCACTTCAATACCAAGACCTTGCAACACGACGGCATTCGACCGCGTTCGACAGGCCCACTTTTGGCACCCCAAAAGTACGAAAACCGGAAAAGTTAAGGTGATGTAAATGAACATTCAAGAGCTGTGCAGAATCCGTAAAGAAGAACTGAAATTGACCTACCACGACATTTCCGACGCTTCCGGCGTGCCGCTGTCCACCGTCCAGAACTTCTTTTCCAAAATGTCGAAAGCCCCGTCCATTTACACTGTCGCGCCGATCTGCAAGGTGCTCGGCATATCCCTTGATGAAGTGTTCGAAATTACCGAACACTTGACGCCGACCGAGGAAACTTTGCAGGCGCGCAATGATGAGCTGGAACGCCACGTTGACGCAAAGGCTGATACCATTGAGATCATGCGGCGCGGCGTCCGTATCCGAAACGGCGTGATTTTAATTCTGTTTATCATGGTGGTGTTGCTGGCTGCATGGGGTTTGTATATCGATATGCACTGCGTCGACTATGGATTTTGGAGGGGCTGACATGGCGAATTGCATCAAATGTAAAGCAGCGCTGCCGGATGGCGCGCTGTTTTGTCCTATATGCGGAAAAAAGCAAGCATCTGTCGACCGAAAAGCCACAAAACGCGGCAACGGGACGGGGACGGTCTATAAGCGCGGCTCTTCATGGGTAGCCGAAATCACCAAAGGCTACCGTGAAGAAGACGGCAAGCTGACCCGCGTGAAGGCAAAAAAATGCGGCTTCCGCACAAAACGAGAAGCCTTAGAATATATCCCTATGCTGCGGACGCAAAAGCCCCGTGAAAAGGATATCACTTGGCGCAAGGCATACGAATTATGGTTCCCGACGCACCGAGCCGACAAGTCCACGCTGAATTGCTATGCCGCTGCCGAAAAGTATTTTGCATCGATCGAATTTATGAAACTGGCCGCGGTCGAGATTGATGACATCCAAGAATGCATTGATGACTGCCCGCGCGCCAAACAGACAAAGAAGAACATGCGCACCGTGTGCAGCCTGATCTATAAGTACGCCGTTCCGCGCGGATACGCCCCTATGAGTATGGCCCCGTATCTCACCGTCACCGGTGAAAACGCCGCGCCGCGTGCGAGCTTTGATGCCGACCAGATCGAGAAGATAAAAGAGGCGTGCGGCGTGATTCCATACGCCGACTATATCTACTGCATGTGTTACCTCGGCTTCCGCCCTACAGAATTTCTCGGCCTGTCGATTGATAACTACGACAAGAGAGAAAAGGTGCTTCGCGCTGGTATCAAGACCGAAGCGGGCAAGAATAGAACCGTCACGATATCACCCAAGATTCAGCCCATCATAGATCGGCTGTCGAAAGATAAGATATCCGGCGCGCTGTTCTGTAACGAAGAAGGAAAAGCGTTCAGGTATGACTATTTCCGCGACGAGGTTTTCTATCCCACATTAAAGGCAATCGGCATTGACAATCCAATCGAAAACAAGCGGCACAAGTATTCCCCCCATACATGCCGTCATACGTTCGCAACACTGATGAAAAACATTCAGGCATCGGACAAGGACAAACTCGAGCTGATCGGTCACGCAAGCCCCGAAATGCTGCGGTATTATCAGGATGTCAACCTCACCGACCTTCGAAAAATCACCGATGCAATATAATTTTTCTGTTACCCCCTCGTTACCCCCATCGAACGATTACCCGTTGATATTCCGTCGTTTTTCGGTGACTGGGGGTCAAGAGGCCGTGAGTTCAAGTCTCGCCACTCGGACCATGCAGAGTGTCCTTATAGGATCTGAGTATCCTGTAATGGACACTCTGCTTTTTTATGTAGAGAATGGTGAAACGCCGGAGCTGTCGCTGCTAACTCGTTCCAGCAGGCACAGCAGCTTGACCTTATGTTCGGTCAGCAGGTCGATGTACTGCTTTGTCATGCCCCAGTCCCGCCCTATACGGTCAAGGCTGCTTATCAGCACCACATCCACCTCTCCGGCAAGGACGGCCTCCATCACCTCTTGCAGAGCCGGACGGTCAAGGGTCATTCCAGAGCCATGCTCGGCGGCAGCACCAACGATGGTGTACCCGGCTTGTTCCGCATAGCGGCGAAGCTCCTCGGCCTGCCGTTCCAAAGAAAAGCTATCATCGTGAGCGACGCGGCAATAGAAATAGGCTTTCATCGTGTCGTACCTCCTATACCGCAACCTGTTCTGGGGCGTAGCTGAGTGCTACGCCTTTTCTCGTTTCCATGATAATGTCGGCCTCCGGGATCTTCCGGCGATCCGGCACATCGAAAGCGCCGATGCAGTTATAGTGAATAACGACGCGCTGGTTGGTAATGCCGTCCTGCTTTTCAGCGTGGTACACCTCGATGTGGTCGATCAGTTCTGCGACCATGCGCTTTGTAATGGTGGCCGCATCCGTGTACCGCCGTACCGTTTCAAGAAAATCGTCAATGTCCATGCGCTTGCTCTCGTCCTTTTTCAGTTCCAGCCGCAGAGCCTTGATTTTCTTTGCGTTCTCACCCTGCTCCTGTTCGTAGCGTTTGGACATTTTGGCAAACCGGGCATCGTCGATCTTTCCCGCTACATTGTCCTCATAGAGCCGCTCAAAGAGCATATCCAGCTCCCGGTCACGGGCAGTCAAAGCGTCCAGCTCCCGCTGCTTGCGGAGCGCGGTATTTTCCGCCACCTTTGCTGAGCGTCCGATCATGGCCTTGATAAAGTCATTTTCGTATTCGCTGGCAAAGCAGGCCAGCCGCTTGACCTCGTACAAAACGACTTGCTCTAAGAAGTCCAGCCGGATATAGTGCGTCTTGCTGCACTTGCGATAGCCGGAGTTATGATTTTGACAACTGAAAAACTTGATGTCGTGGTTGTTCTGGTTGAAGTGGAAGTTGAGGTTGCCGCCGCACTCCGGGCATTTCAGCAGGCCGGAGAATACGCTGGGCTCCTGCGTGACCGTGGGCTTTTTGCGGCGTGTCCCTTTTTGGAGCGCCTGCACCTTTTCCCAAGTCTGGCGGTCAATGATGGCTTCATGGACATTGAGGAAGATCGCCCGGTTCTCTTCCGGGTTCTCAATCCGCTTTTTCATCTTGTAGGACTTGGAGTAGCTTTTGAAGTTGATGACATCGCCGCAATATTCCTGCAAGGTGAGGATCTTCTTGACGGTGGTGTGTCCCCATTTGGTAGGCTCCACGGTACTTTTTGACCCGCTCCGGCTTGTCCCACGGCTGCGCCAGTAATAGGTGGGATTGACCACACCATCGGCGGCAAGCTGTGCTGCCGTTTCTGCCAGCCCGTACCCCTCCAGCGCCATGCGGTAGATTCGGCGCACTACCTCGGCAGCTTCCGGCTCTACCACCCAAAAGCGGGGATCGTCCGGGTTTTTGATATAACCGTAGGGCGGCGGAGAAAGCGGAACTCCCGCATTGCCTTTCATCTTGTTCACGATCCGGCGCTTCTTGGAAATGTCCTTGGCGTAATACTCGTTCATAATGTTCTTGAACGGAGTAAAATCGTCCTCGCCCTCGTCGCTGTCCACGCCGTCCGAAACGGCGACCAGCCGTACATCGTGGAGCGGGAAAAATTCCTCTGTCAGCTTGCCGACCTCAATGTAGTTGCGTCCCAGCCGTGAAAGGTCTTTGACGAACACTGCCGAGATGTACCCGGCTTCGATAGCGGTCAGCATCTTCTGAAAGCCGGGACGCTTCATGGTCGTACCCGTGATGCCATCGTCTACAAAGAAAACCGTGTCGGTGTACCCTTTGTCTTTGGCGGCCTTTTGAAGTATCTTTCTCTGATTTTGGATGCTGTTGGACTCGCTGTCCATATTATCGTCACGGCTCAGTCGGCAGTAGAGAGCGGCTGTGCCGAGTTCGTGTTTTTTGCTTGACTGTTTCATATAAACCTCCTCTCTGGCAGTCAAGCAAGAGGTCATTCATCCTGACTATATTATACCTCGCCTGACCGCCCATGTTAAGGATGTCGATGGGGATTGCTATGCTGGCATAGCAATCCGTAATGTGCCATTTTCTCGCCCCGTTGGGGCAACCGAAAATGATGCACAAAAACTTCATGCACGAACACAATTCAAAAATGGGTGTGCCTCCGACGCATGAAGTTTTATACCGGCTCCAAATCAGCCAGCATCAGTTTCAAAAGGATGTCACGCATCAGCTCTCCCGTTTCCTTGTAAACAGGCGTGACGATAAAACGGATCTTTCCGATGTAGTACACATATTCTTCCGTGGCGGGCTTCTCAGTCATGGCGTCCTCCTTTCACAGATGCAAAACAAAATCATAGTTCTCCCTGTTGTCCATTGGGAAAGCAAACAGGCCAGCACTCTTGCCGGGTGCTGGCCTGCGGCTTATGACCTTGGGACGAAATGTCCCAAGGTGTTTTTGACAGTTGGGAGCGCCGCACCCGCTCCTGTTGGCCTGTCATAAGACAGCTCATATTCAATGCGGCGCTCCCTCACAGCGGACAGCGACGATCCGTCACGGAGCATCAACTACTTTGCTGCGGAGAAGTGAAAACTACCTCTCATATACCAAGGACAAAAATTGGGCAAATGGAGATACCCTTAGAGAAATTTTTTCAAATATTTTCTCATGGCTGCCTTACCACTTTTGACGGAATGGCGAACGGCGCTCTTGTCAACGCCTTGCTCCCGGGCGATCTGGCGGTAGCTCTTGCCGAGGATCAGATGCGCCTCCACCCGGATGCCCTGCACCTCCGGCAGAGAGTTGAGGGCGTTCCAGAGGTGGACGAACAACTCCATACGATCCAGAAGCTCCTGCGGCGTCGGCTCATGCAGACAGGCCGAGTATTCGATCCCATCGTCACAGTCGAGGGAATACTGCGCCTTGTTGCGGGTCGTGCGCCGCTGATAGGCTGCCTCATACAGCTTGTCCGCCTTCAGCTCGGCGGCCACTTCGTCGGAAACTTCGATGTATTCATCATGGGTGTACCAAGCGTAAAAGTCCTTCAGATTGATGGTCGTCATTTGTATTTCCTCCATTCAGTTCATGTGTGGGTGGGTGAACAGAACGGAGGAACGGCGGGGATCGGCAGCCGGGGCTGGCTGCTTTGGGACAAATTGTCCCAAGGTGCAGGCACATAAAAACGCCCGCACAGCATGACGCTATGCGGACGCACGAAACAACATTTTCACTCACATACTGACAGACTTCGCATCCACAGTCGTATAGCTCCGACGGTGGAAGTGCGCTTTTTTTAGCCAGTATAAATCAAAGGCGCTATCAATCAAGAAAAAGAACACGGCGATACCTCCTTTGATACCGCCGTATCCTTAAAAAAGGGCGACTTTACCACACCCTCCGTTGATCCAGTTTTTCAAAAGGAAAACGGCGGCTTGAAATATGATATTTCAAAACCGCCGCTTGATTTTAGCACGCAAAATCGTCATCGAATGGCGGTTTCATGTGTTCGGATTTATGTATCACTCCTGCTTGGGGTATCACCCAATGACTCTTTAACGGTCTACACCAGTTTCTTTCTCGCCCGACCATATCACAACTTCACATACATAGCCATCTCCGTCATAGGTAAGGCTAATTCCTCTGTTTTTATCATCATCAAGATACCAACCGTCGGCGTTAATTCCAGAGAACAACAGATCAGATGCTCCCCAAGAACGGATAATGTCCTCTCTAAACCGTCCCATCAGACTTTCTTCAAAATCTTTTGATGTGTAGCCTTTCTCTGTTATATAGTCACTTACTTCATTAAGACTGATAAGGTCATTTATTCCCTGAGAAGCGTTTCCTTTGATTGTAACATCAACAACTCGAACAGACGAGCCGTTGATAGTACCACTCAAGTAGCATCCGCTTATTTCATCGCCCGCTTGCAGCTTTACATCCAAATCGCTTGTATTAAATTCAATGTTTCCCGGCAGTTTGGGAGCAAGGAAGCCCGCATCCTGCTTGTTTATGGTAGCGTATGCAACGCCATTTTCAACACTATTTATCGTTGCTTCAAAGCCAATCTCACCGCCCGCACGATTTGCAGATAAGGCTACTGCAACCACCAACAAGATGCAAATGATAACTACTGCGGTGATAGTCACTTTCTTTTTCATAGATAAAATACTCCTTGTTTGTCATTGATGTTTTAGCATCACTTTCGTTCGTTGCTCCCAATCCAATAGCATCCGCCAGCGATGCAATACTTTTCTTCATTGAGCGACAGCACCCCCTATTCCTCATTGTTTACCTTCGTCGTTAGGCTTTTTTAGTGTTCCGTCCTGCATAACAATCACTTCATCGCAAATTGCCTCGATGTCATCTTTGTGATGGGAAGTCACAATTATCAGCTTTCCTTCATCGCGGCGCTGACACAGCAATTTCCGAAGAAGCAGGACGGACTTTTCGTCCAACGCATTAAACGGCTCGTCTAAGATGAGAATATCCGGGTTTTCCATGAGTGCTTGAATAATCCCAATTTTCTGCTTCATGCCGAGAGAATACCGGCGCATAGTTTGTTTTGACTCCGGGTCAAGTTCAAAAAGCCGCATATACTCTTTGATCGTATTCTCGGAGACTTTCTTATTGATTGCCGCAAGTTGCTTCAGATTTTCAAGGCCCGTCATGTAACTGAGAAATTCCGGCTTTTCAATAATAAGGCCGAGTGAGGGCGGAATGGATATGTCCCGATGCAATCGCTTTCCGTCAAAATCAATCGTTCCACTTGTAGGGATAACTAACCCAGCAATCGTGCGGAGCAGCATAGTTTTTCCACTGCCGTTGTATCCAACGATCCCATATATTTTTCCACCTAAAAACAGGCAGTTGATATTATCTAAAACCTGTGTATAGCCTATTTTCTTAGATACCGCTTTTAGAATAATCTCCATTTTTCACCTCACAGCTCCTTCAAAAAATATCGTATGTACGGTTTAGTTGCAAAAGTAATAAAGTCGTTATTGCAAGGAAGATCGGCAGTAGCACAAGTCCAAGAGGCTGAAAAGTCCATGAGAAAATCAGCCGTATTGTTATCCCGTTTCGGTTCGTAACCGACTGAATTACCTGTTCGTCTATGAGTAAAAGCAAATAGGCAGATATAAAAGGCATTGTCGATAGCATCTTATTTTTCGTTCGCTTTAGCATTTCTGAAATGTTTGCTAATAGGAAAAAACTGAGTAGATACCGTATGTATGAGGAAAAAATATCCAAAAATGAATATGTTTCACCATGCCAAATTGCTAAAAGATAGATCATGGAAAACCATGTAGTTAGATATATAACTGCGAAGAGGTATTGTTGAAGAAGCAGGAACAGGAGATATTGATTTCTGCTCTTCATACGGATAAAAGAAGGCTTCTTTGTGCTCCCGTCAATCGTTGATATTGTCCAGATAAACGGAGGGACGAGCAGATAGCAATATACTCTGTCACCGAATACCTGTGCGACTATTTCTCCACTTTCTGCTGCATACAGTTCATAAAGCGAAGAAGCGGCTAATACTGCGGCCATATACAACAAATAAAATGGTACAAGCCGAATCGTTCTTTTTCGGAATAAAATCATATAACATCCCTGTTCCTTCTGTTCCCAATGAAAAGGCAAACAATATCAATAGCGAGTAGCGCACCGAAAATAATTGCAATATCCTCTATGGTAATTACAAACGATGTTGCTCGTGCTACCATCGGTTGTAGTGCCATTGTGACGCTATATGTTTGAGCCGCTGTCTGTGTTAAGTAATCAAGTACATACATAATTATTGGCGGCAAAATAAACGCCATGTATTTATTTTTAGCCTTTACAATCATTTGGATGGCGAGATACAAAACAGTTAGCAGGGATAATGCAAACGCATGAAGAATAACATAAGTAACTGCCTCATAAAACGGGCTTTTTTGAAAAAGTAATGCCGAAAATGTTCCCGTGTGCGGGATCATGGTTTCGCTTAACTCCATACTCGATGGGCAAGTCACATACACCAAAAAAAGATTGAGCAGAAATAGGAATAGCGTACTAACGAAAGAAACAAAAAACACAGATAGAGCTTTGGAGCAGAGATATACACAACGCTTTTTCTTTGTGATGATAATTCCATAAATGGCGGTTTTACTTTCATCAAAAAATACCAGCCCTGTTAGCAAGACAGGGAAAAGCCAGTAGAGCGTGTTAAAAATTGTGCTGCCAGTAGTCCTATTCATAAACAGCCACCACATGAACGGGTTACTCTGATATGCAAAATGTGATTGCATAGTAATGGGGTCTATCACCGCAATGACAAACAATACTATCAAGGCCAGCAGGACGAGCCTGCTTCGATATAACTTTTTTACATCTATCCAAAAATACTTCATGCAATCGTCACACCCTTTTCGTTCCGCTGTATTTAGGAGCTATAATCTCGATTAAACGAAATCCTCCTTGCTCATTATCATGGGTTGCATCACCCATATAACGCACAAGGAGGAAAAAAGGGACATCATTTTTGAATTATTTTTTCGTAATGCCCGCAGCGACCTTTAACAGCTCGTCTGCGTCAGCAGTACCATAGACGGAAAAGAAGCAGCCGTCCCGCTCAAAGCAGATATAGCTCATACCATCTTTCTGGAAGAAGTAGCCCGTCACCCCGCCTTTATCAAACGGCTCTATCTTTGTATTTTCGGTATCGAAATAAACCCGATTGTCTGACTGGGTAATCATAATTTCAAAGCTCTCGGCTTCGTTGATGGCATATTCATAGAGAACAATCCCCGGTTCCGTATTCGGCTGCTTAGTCGTATCTTGCAGAATTGCTCCGTCCGGGAGATAGCCAGCCTGATACTCGGTCAAGTCCTGCAGCTCGTCCAGTTCGTCACCGTGCAATTCAAAAATGCTGTATTTTTCAAAGGTTTCGATTACCCACGAAATGACTCTTTCCCGGAATTGGGCGTTTGCTACCATGCAGGTTGAGAACAGCAAGGTCAAAGTGATGGCCGCAACCGCAACGGTTTTCCAAACCTTTCTGAACGCAATATGTGTCCGGCTGTTTCCTGCCGCTTTGTCATCCGTATCTGCTTCAAGTTCGTTGCGCAAATAGTCCTTTAAGGTAATATGGCAGGCTTTCCCGAAAGTATCATCGGAAATCATGTGGCCTGCCTCAACGCCCATACTTGAAGATAGCAGTTCTTTGTAGAAGCGAAAGCGCCCCTTGGCATTTTCCAGATGGAAAAACATTTCTGTCTCCTCCGGGGATAAGCGGAAACAATATCTGCTCAACAGCAGGACGCGCCCCTGATGGGGCAGCAACAAGATTTTCTTGCTCAACTCATGGATCTGTTGTTGGTGCAAATCAACACAAGCGCAGTTATCATTCTCAGCAGCCGCAAGAGTGTCTGCGGTCTTTTCAAGGCTGGTTGCCGCCGCTTCTTGAAGTAAAGCCTGCCAACTCATATCCATAGTTTTACCCTCCCTCATACAGTTTTCTGAGCTTCTTGACGAGCCGCTGTCCGCGTTTTTTAGCGGCATCCTCTGAAATGTTCAGTAGCTCTCCGATCTCTTTGTATCCCATTTCCTCGGCGTACCGAAGATAGACAAAGCGCCGATCATCAGGGTCGAGCCGGTCTATCAACTCGGTCAGCTTACGCACATCGGCATTGTGAATACACTCGTCTGCGAGGTCATCGGAGCTTTCATCCGAAACGCAGTCCCAGCGGTCAAGGTGAACGCTCTGCTGGGAATGACGCAGCACATCAATGGAAGCGTTTTTCACTATGGTAACGCAGAAAGCGGTCATTTGGGGACAGGGTAATTCAGAAATTTTTTCGATGTTGTCCATAATCTTTACAAATGCGGTGGACACAACATCTTCTGCGGCTTCTTCTGATTTTACGATTTTGAAAGAAATGCGCTGGAAGTGGACACGATGCTCATGGAATATCCGCTCTACCAGCGCCCGCTGTTCATCATTCAAAACGCCAAATAGGAATATCATCATAATAGGTTCCTCGTGGGTAATTCGTTGCAGCCTATCTTTATCGGGCAGGAAAACGCACTTACGCAAGCGTTTTTCTCACGACACGATATTTCAAATTATACCACAGAATAATCCTACGGAAAAGAGGGGAAAACGAGCCAAGCAGATGACACCACCTCCGTTTTTCCGTGGGATTTCCGGGGGACGCACTAACGGCAAGCAGGGCAAGTGTAGCCACACTTGCTATTTTTGCATCCCGGCGGGCTGCAAAAACGCTTGTTGGGGAGCCTCCCCAAACCCGGCTTTGGGACATTTTGTCCCAAAGTAATTTGTCTGCGTCACCGTGCGCTATCGCTCCTGTTCCTTTTTGCGCTGGCCGTCCGTGACGCCCAACAGATAGTCAATGTTGGCCTTGACCGCCACGGCCTGCCGCATTTCCTCCTGCGCCGAGCGGTACTCGGTATAGAGCGCCTTTTTCCGCGCCGCCAGTTGGCGGCGTTTTTCTTTTAGCTCTGCCATCTTGGGCAGCTTCTCACCGCCCAGCAACTCTCCCATCATGGCCTTGGCTGCCCGGTAGTCCGCCAGCTCCGCCTCATGCTCGGCAAGGTATTTCCGGCTGTACTTTGTAGCCTTGTACCCGTCAAAGACGGGGCGGGTCTTGGCGTACTGCACCACGGCTCCCATCAGCTCAGATGTTGCGGACAGGTCAGCCTCCGTCCGCCGGAGCTGTTCGGTCAAAGCGTGAAAACGGGAAACGGCGTCCTCGGCCTTTGCGGAGAGCTGGTCATACTCGATGATATTCTGCTCCTGAATGAATTGAAGTGCCGCCGCCATCTGCTTGAGGTTGTAGACCTTCGCCCACCGCGCATAGGCCGCGCCCTTACCAGCGCGCATCCGTTCCTGTATATCCACGATCAGATTAACACGGCGAGGGACAGCAAGGGCAGGAGCAGACTGCTCCGGGAGCGGGCGCTCCCCGGCGATGACGGCCTTGATGTCCTCGGGATCGTAGCCGTCCCCGAGGGTGGATGCCCGCAACCGGGTAGCCCGCTCCTGCCCCGGAACAAGAAAAGAGATCGTACCGCCGCGCCCATGCTTGACCGTGAAGCCGGACGCCTCCACGAGCCGGAGGAAAGCGTCAAAATCGGCGGGGCGTTTGGCAAGAGTTTCATTGATGGCAAGCCGTAGCCGCTCCTTGTACGAGGGTTGCCGCTCCGTCCCCAGCCATGCCCCGTAATGGAGAAATCGTCCCTTGCTGTGCAGCTTGGGGTTGGTGATGACGGACAGATCATTTTCAAGACAAATGCGGTCAGAGAGCCGCCGCACCGCACGGCCAGAGCCGATGAAGTCCCGGAATTTCCGGGTGCAGTCCAGCGAGGTCGAATTGTAATAAATGTGATTGTGGATGTGCACCTTGTCTGTGTGGGTGGCAACGAAAAAGGCGTACTTGCCCTTTGTCCAGCGCATCGCCGTTTCATAGCCGATGCGGTTGGCCTCCTCCGGCGTGATCTCGCCGGGCTTGAATGACTGGCGGATCTGATAGCACAGCACATCGGCATCCCGCCGCTGCTCCCGGCCTGTGACGGCCCTGTACTTGGCCTTGCTTAGTAGGAACTCGGCATCGGCGGTCATGTGGTCGCAGCCGTAGGACGAGATCAACTCGCCGCCCTCGGTCTTGTCCGGGTTTTGCCCGTAGTCAAACCGTTCTTTCAAGGACTGTGCGATGGTTTCTCCCTTGCTGATTTTGTGCTTCTTGAAATAGGTTGTGGCCGTAGGCAGCCCTCCTTCCAATATGACAAACGGCGGCTGTGGTCAGCCGCCGTCGTTTCAGCTTAGGGACATTTTGTCCCGAAGTATCAGCCGGTGATGAAATCCCGCAGGGCGAACTTGGCCGAGTGCAGCTTGTCCACCAGCCACTCAGCGATGGCGGGAACGCCAAAGGGAGAAACGAGGAACGCAAGGATGAGGAACACAATCCCGCCCGCCGTCTGCCCGCCGATGAACAGAATCAGGGAGAGCAGCGTCAGCACGATGCAGCCCAGCTCACACACGGCGGACGCCACGCAGAACAGAAATGTAACCATAGCGGCCAGCAGGGACAGCGCCACCATCACGGGGGCGGCAAGGATTTTGAGAACGATCATAGCAGCTACCTCCATTAAAAAATCGGGTTGGTTTGTCCTTCTACCCATATTATACCGCTGGAAAAATAGGCACACAAGGATGTCGAGCTTTCACCGCTTTGGGACAAAATGTCCCGAGGTCGTGAAAGCCGGGGAGCGGCACAAGGCCGCTCCCCGACAGGTCATAGGCTCACCACAGCCGACAGCTTTTTCAGCAGCTCGGACAACGGCTCCCAAAGGTCGGCATAGTCCTTTTGGAGTGCTGTGATCTCCGAGGGATAGATGCCGTAGGTGTTGGCATGGACGGCCACTTGGTTTAGGTTGTTGGCACACCGCCGCTGCAAAGCTACCAGCTCCCGGATGTCCGAGAGGTCAACATGGAGGACATAGCCGTTGAGCGCCATTTTCCGCATATAGGCTCCCATGTTAGAGATCCCCACCTCGGCCATACGGTCAGCGATCAATGCCTGCTCCTCCGGCGTCACCATCACATGAAGATGGACAGAACGCCGCCGCTTTTTTGTCAACGCTCCTCACGCTCCCGGCTGCGGCGCTTGGGCGGGTGTTC
>ERZ773243.480-NODE-480-length-58284-cov-7.672208_pt1 | contig 58284 bp, 52 predicted proteins | sample MGYA00580520_ERZ773243 | MGnify/ENA primary metagenome ERZ773243 (study PRJEB29015, sample SAMEA2737747) | human gut metagenome | biome: human gut; feature: human-associated habitat; material: faeces | place: China | collected 2012 ... | reverse complement strand
ATACTCCCCTATAAAAATGGCTATTTATCAACTGTTTGTTGTGACATAGCCTTTTATAAATAGAAGTATGTTTTTATAATTGAGGTATATAAGATGCTAGGCTTTTAAAACACTTGTGTATTGCCTTTATATGGGTAGTAGTTTCTATATTGTATCAGCAATTAGGACTTACTGCAGATCAGGATATTATTATTCTGCATACCAATGATATTCATTGCTCTGTTAATGAAAATGTAGGTATGATAAAGGTCAGCTGGTTAAAAAATAGTTTAAAAAAGACCAATCCCAATGTAATATTAGTAGATGCTGGCGATGCAGTGCAAGGAGCGCCTCTTGGTAGATTATCTGATGGTATGTCCATTCCTTACGGAGACGGTAGAATTATAATCAAATAAAAATGGCATGAGCTTCTAATACTTACTTGAAGCTCATGCCGTTTCTTTTATATTAAATATTGCATTTGTATGGAAGCATAGACGAGAAAGCTGCAAATGCTTATAGCATAGTGTAATGGGATTATATAAAAATAGGCATGACCATCTTAACTATAAAAGTAAGTAGGTCATGCCTTTTATTTATTTGTTTAGATATTTACAGGCTTCCATGGCAGCAACGGTGCCATCTGCACAAGCTGTCGTAAGCTGTCGTATGTTCTTACTGCGGCAATCTCCTGCGGCAAAAAGACCTGGAATGGCAGTAATAGTATCTGCCTCCGCTTCAATATAGCCTTCTGTAGAGCAAATATCCAAGCTAGAGAAGGGAGCGTTTTCTGCTTTCTGACCTATAGCGATAAACAGACCTTCAACATTCAGCTCCTTACTGGTGCAGTCCAGATTATTTTTAAGAAGGATTCCCGTTAATTGACCAGCTTCATCTAAAAGCTCCTGCACAACATAAGGGGTATGGAGTTCTATTTTACTATTATTGAGCAGTCGTTCTGCTGTGCAGCTGTCGGCTCTTAGCTCATTGCGTCTATGAACTAAATGGACCTTGCTGCAAATATTACTAAGGAACAACGCTTCCTGAACAGCTGCGTTACCGCCTCCCACTACTGAGACCTCCTTATCTGCGTAAAAGGCTCCGTCGCACACTGCACAGTAGGATACGCCAGCACCAATCAGGTCTTCTTCTTTTGGCAGTTCTAAATGCTTATGGGCAGCACCTACAGCAAGGATAACGGACGCAGCTTGATATGTTTCGCAGTCCGTAGTTACGGTAAAGATATGGTTACCATTAACAGTAACCTGCAATACCTCCTCGTAGCTGATGACAGCACCAAAGCCTATAGCCTGCTGCTCCATGGACTCAGCAAACTCACTGCCGTTAAGCTGAGGTATACCAGGATAATTTTCAACTAAAGGAGCAAAGATAATCTGACCGCCAAGGACATTGCGTTCCAAAAGCAGTACGGATTTTCCTGTACGAGCTGCATAAATAGCTGCAGTGAGTCCGGCCGGACCTCCGCCAACAATAATAATATCGTATCTATTCATCATAAAACTTCTTTCTTAAAATAAGTAAAAAGGGGCTGCTGAATTCAGCCCCTTTTGTTTAGTTCTTATGGTTATTAATGTATTTACGAATTGGTCCCAAGCCTGTAATTTTTTCTTGGCCAACTACAAGGGTTGGTGCCTGACGAATACCAAGTGATTTGGCAAGCTCAGAATTTTCTTCTGCCAAAAGCTTAGTAAAGGCAAGACCTGCGTTCTGCAGCAGCTTTTCGGCTTGAGCACAGTTGGGACAGGTACGTGTTGCAAAAAGCAGCAAGTCATCACATACTGTTTGAGCAGGTAGTACCTTTTCTTCCTCAGCCTGGATTTCTGCAGATTTTTGCATATGGGAGCTGCCAATTTCATACACCTTGCGATCCTTGAATTCCTGAGCCTTGCCGTCATTCCAGTTTTGGATGGGACGATAGTAGCCTGTAATACGGCTATAGACCTCAGTCTTTTTGCCGCAGTGAGGACAGATGAACTGCTCACCTTCTAAATAGCCATGTTCAGCACAAACGGAATAGGTGGGGGACATGGTGTAATATGGGAGCTTGTAGTTTTCTGCGATTTTGCGAACCAGGTTAGCTGCTGATTTCCAGCTAGGGAGCTTTTCGCCTAGGAAGGCGTGGAAAACAGTACCAGAGGTGTAGCGTGTTTGCAGCTCGTCCTGAATATCTAAAGCAGAGAAGATATCATCGGTGTAGCCAACAGGCAGATGGGAAGAGTTAGTATAGTAGGGGGTACCATGCTCGTTAGCAGTGATGATATCTGGGAATTGCTCCTTGTCATGCTTAGCAAAGCGATAAGTAGTTGACTCTGCTGGAGTTGCCTCCAGATTATACAGGTCGCCATATTCTTCCTGATAGTCGCTTAAACGTTCACGCATATGGTCAAGAACATTTTTAGCAAAGGTTTGTACCTTGGCGTCAGTCAAATCTGCACGAAGCCATTTGGCGTTCAGACCAGTCTCATTCATGCCAATAAGGCCAATAGTGGAGAAGTGGTTGGCAAAGCTGCCAAGATAACGCTTTGTATAAGGATAAAGACCATTATCCAAAAGCTGGGTAATAACGGTACGTTTTGTCTTTAAGCTGCGGGCCGCAATATCCATAAGCTTGTCAAGACGGCTGTAGAAATCAGCTGCGTCCTTAGCCAGATAAGCAATGCGGGGCAGGTTAATAGTAACAACGCCTACGCTGCCAGTGGATTCGCCGGAGCCGAAGAAGCCACCGCTCTTTTTACGGAGCTCACGCAGGTCAAGACGGAGACGGCAGCACATGGAACGAACATCGGAGGGCTCCATGTCGGAGTTGATATAATTGGAGAAATAGGGAGTACCATATTTAGCAGTCATTTCAAAGAGCAGCTTGTTGTTTTCTGTTTCGCTCCAGTCAAAGTCTCTGGTGATGGAGTAGGTAGGAATGGGATACTGGAAGCCGCGTCCATTAGCGTCGCCTTCAATCATGATTTCAATAAAGGCCTTGTTAATCATGTCCATTTCCTTTTTGCAGTCACCATAGGTAAAGGGCATTTCCTTGCCGCCAACAATAGCAGGCAAATCTGCTAAATCCTTGGGCACAGTCCAATCCAAAGTGATATTAGTAAAGGGAGCCTGAGTACCCCAGCGAGAGGGGGTGTTGACGCCGTAGATAAAGGATTGAATGCACTGCTTAACCTCACGCTGAGTAAGGTTGTCAGCTTTTACAAAGGGTGCCAGATAGGTATCAAAGCTGGAGAAGGCCTGAGCACCTGCCCATTCATTCTGCATAATACCTAAAAAGTTAACCATTTGGTTGCAAAGAGTGGAAAGGTGGCTGGCAGGAGAGGAGGTAATCTTACCAGGTACACCGCCTAAGCCTACCTGGATAAGCTGCTTTAAGCTCCAGCCTGCACAGTAGCCTGTGAGCATGGATAGGTCGTGAATGTGAATAGCAGCACTGCGGTGAGCCTCTGCAATCTCCTGGTCATAAATTTCGGACAGCCAGTAGTTAGCAGTAATTGCACCGGAGTTAGACAGAATCAGGCCGCCAACAGAGTAGGTGACAGTGGAATTTTCCTTGACACGCCAGTCGTTGATTTTCAGGTAGTTGTCTATTAAATCCTTATAGTTAAGCAGGGCAGAGCTTACGTTACGAATCTTTTCCCTCTGCTTACGATAAAGAATATAGGCCTTAGCAACATCAGCATAGCCTGCGTCAGAGAGAACTCGTTCTACACTGTCCTGAATATCTTCTACGGAAATAATATCATCCTTGATCTTGCTTTGAAAATCAGCAGTTACCTGCAATGTCAGCAAATTGATGACGCTGGGATGATAGTTTTTATTTTGGGCTTCGAAGGCCTTAATCATGGCAGCACTAATTTTGTTGATTTCAAATTCTACAATGCTGCCATCTCGTTTTAAGATGGAATACATAATCTTGCTCCTTCCACTTGTCCACAGCGGTGTGTTCCAAGTTCGACAACACACATGTATTTTTTTAGTCTAACAGATTTTTCTGTTATCAGTAAGCAGAATCACTGCTTGTATTATAGTATATATTGATACATAAATCAATATATAGATATATTCTAAATATTACACACAATATGTAGTGTTACTAAAGTCCCCGTATTGCTACTATTTCAGACGCCTGTTCCAATATTTTTTTATATTCAAAAAGCCTTTCTTCACTGGGGGCTGTAAAATTGCTGTAGATAACGGTTTTTCTATCAACAAAGGGCTGCAGAAAGTACTTTTGGCATTTGTGCTCAGGTGAGAGCCTTTGCAGCATAGCTGTAATACCCTTAAAGCTATAAGCGTTATGAAGCTGTTCTACAACAGTAGTACGCAGCTCATATTCAGTTTTTCCCTGCAGCAGCAGTGAGAGACTTTCTTGAATAGGATTTATATCCATGGAGCTAAGGCCACAGGTTAGGGGATAATGCTCTAGGTCATTTTTTACATCCATAGCTACGTAGTCCAAAAGTCCGGCCTCCAATAGCTTGCGTAACACATCAGGTCTATAGCCGTTAGTATCAAGCTTTACTAAAAAATTCAGCTCCTTGATTTTGCTGATAAATTCAGACAGCTTGGGCTGTAGAGTTGGTTCGCCGCCGCTGATGCAGACAGCCTCCAACAGACCCTGACGCTTTTGCAGGAAGGCGAAAAGCTCGTCCTCCATAATAAATTGTGGTGCGTTCTGTCCTAAAAGCTCACTGTTGTGACAGAAGGGGCAGCGGAAATTGCAGCCGCCTAAAAAGACAGTACAGGCCACCTTGCCTGGATAATCCAGCAGGGTCATTTTTTGCAGTCCGGAAATTTTCATCGTAAAGCACCTTTCTTTATATTTTAGCCATAGTAATTATAGCAAAATAAGCAGCATAAGGAAAAAGCCCTAAAGAGTTGTAGAGTTGTTACAAGGAGCTTTTTGCAGGAAATGCTCCAGATAGCTACGCTTTTTATAGACCTAGAGGTCAAAAACAGTTCCAAGAGTATAAAGTTGGCCTTGAGTGCGGTTCCACCTTTGTTGGACATTCTTATAATTTTGGAAAAAATAAGTATGTCCTTCAAACTAAAAGACACCACGACAGGTAGTTTTTCTGAATCGTGGTGTCATAGTGTCTAATTTTTCTGAGCTATAATAATGCTGACCAGAATTAGTGCAGCACCTAAAAGTGCATAGGTACTAAGTGCTTCGCCGAGGAAAAACCATCCGAAAAAGCCTGCTCCTAAGGGGCCAATCGCACAGTAAAGGCTTGCTGTTTCAGCGGTAGTGTATTTTTGGGCAAGAGTTTGCAGGGTAAAGCCAAAGCAGCTGCAGACACATGCCAAATAAAGAATAGCCAGCCACAGCTCCATTGTTTGGGGCAGGATGGGATTTTCAAAAAGCAGGGAGGACGCAGTGGATAAAGCTCCCATAGTTCCAAGCTGGACTATACCTATTACAAGGGCGTCAGCTCCCTTAGTCAGTCTGTCTGTAATTATGATGACTGCAGTATAGGTAATTGCTGCTGCAAAGGCCAGTGTTTCGCCAGTAGTCAGTGCCAAAGCTGAGCCAGTTAAGGTCATAAGTGCGACACCTGTAATGGCCAGCAGCATGCTGATGATATTTTTCGCAAGAGGCAGACGCTTGTGAATCACTGCTTCGAAAAGTGGCACCATAACAATGGCCGTATGCTCTAAAAAGGCTGTTGTGGAGGAGTCGCAGGTTTTAAGGCTAAAGACCTCCAGACCCATAACGATAAAATAAGCAGTACCTATAATAATACCTGAAACAATATTGCTTTTGTTGGAATTATGCAGTCTTGTATGAAACCAGAAATACATTATGGCAAAGGCAATAAGAAAGCGTATGCCTAATAAATTAAAAACGTCCAGGCTATCCAATCCTATTTTGGAAAGAACAAAGGAAGTACTGCGTGCTAATATTACTGCTGCCAGAAGAATTTTTGCTGTTTTTTCACTCATGGTTGACTGCCTCCTTTATTAAGAAAAGTATATCCTACGCTGAGTCAGGAGTAAAGTCATAATCTATATTTAAATCTTGAGAGTTTCACAAAAAATGTTTCCAGTATAGCGAAATTCATAAGTGAACAATCCAGTATGTAATTAAATTTACATTTAACTGCATAATAAAACAATTTATATTTAAAATGGGAATTTTTCTTGACCTTAAGAGAACTTAGCAGTAAAATGTTTTCAATCGCCAAAGTAGGCGAGAAATTTAATTTGCAGGTGATAAAATGGAATCTATGAAGATTAATTCTGCAATTGAATATGGTTTTTATTATGCACCGGTCTTTAGCTACTACTTTAGCACCGGTTCTTTGGCATGGAAAAAATCATAAGCAGTTTAATCGTAATAGAGAAGTTTTTGTGTTGCATTTAGGATATACCGATAATGTATTTTTGAGCAGGCTCATTACGTGGGCCTGCTTTTTTTATACCTGTAATAAGGATTATATGAAGCTGATGATGAAAAAGGAGAGATGAAGAATGGTTATCGTATTCAAACCTGGAGCACCTGAGGAAAATAAAGCAAAGATGAAAGCGAATTTGGAGCGTCAGGGCTACCAAATTAATGAGATTAACGGCGTTAATATGACTATTTTCGGTATCATTGGTGATACCAGTGCCCTTGATATTAATATGCTGCGTATTGATGAAGCAGTTGACAAGGTAATGCGTGTACAGGAGCCATTCAAGCGTGCTAATAGAGCCTTCCACCCCAGTGACAGTATTGTAGATGTAAGCGGCGTTCCTGTCGGCGGACGCAAAATTCAGGTTATTGCAGGTCCCTGCTCCGTAGAATCTGTAGAGCAGGTTACCGGTATTGCAAAGTCTGTAAAAATTGGCGGTGCAACTATGCTGCGTGGCGGTGCCTTCAAGCCTCGTACCTCTCCTTATTCCTTCCAAGGCTTAAAGGAGCTGGGGCTTGATTACCTTAAAGAAGCTAAGGAAGCAACTGGTCTGCCCATCGTAACAGAGATTATGTCCACTGAATACCTGGATCGCTTTGTGGAGGATGTAGACCTGATTCAGGTTGGTGCCCGCAACATGCAGAACTTTGAGCTGCTGAAGGCTCTTGGTAAAACCAATAAGCCTATTTTATTAAAACGCGGTCTGTCTGCTACCATTGAAGAATGGATTATGTCCGCTGAATACATTATGGCAGGCGGTAATGAGAACGTTATCCTTTGTGAGCGTGGTATTCGTACCTTTGAGCATTACACCCGCAATACCCTTGATTTAAGTGCTATTCCTGCAGTTAAAAAGCTGAGCCATCTTCCTGTAGTAGTTGACCCCAGTCATGCAGCAGGTCTGTGGTGGATGGTAGAGCCTCTGGCTAAGGCAGCAGTTGCTGTTGGTGCAGACGGCCTTTTAATTGAGGTTCACAATGATCCTGAGCATGCTCTTTGCGACGGCGCTCAATCTCTCAGACCTGAGAGGTTTGCTAAGTTGATGGGTGAGCTGCAGGGAATTGCTCGTATAGTAGGTAGGGAGTTATAATTTAGAGATGCACTATAAGGCGTCATCTTCGTTGTCAGGGCTTTGGCCTTTGATATAAGTAGGATTGTATTATGGCAGAGCTTGGCCCGATGAGAAGCTTGGTAGATTTGTAGATTTAGGGCAGGACGTTGGTATTATAGTTGCGGCTGCATTTTGCAGCCGCCTTTACCATACGTTTGTAGGATTGTAGTTTGGAAGTTTTGTTGAGGTGATTTTTATGGAAGCTGGTTTTAGAAGCACTACATGGCAGGAGTTAAGCTTTGCTGTAATTGGTTTGGGGCTGATTGGAGGGTCCTTTGCCAAGGCTTTGCGCAGACTGCAGGTGCGGCAGATTATTGGTGTAGAAATGAATAAAGAATCCTTGGCTATGGCTAAGGAGCAGGGACTTGTTGACATTGCTCTTGCAGAGGCAGGACCGGAGCTGGCCCAGGCTGATGTAATTATCTGTGCCATTTATCCTGAGGCTATTGCTGACTTTATTGAAAGTAATGTGCAGTTTTTCAAAGAAAATGCTTTGGTTACTGATGCTGCAGGAATTAAAGGTAATATGATTAGTTGTGTGCAGAAGGCATTGCCTAAGGGGATGGAGTTTATTTCCGGTCATCCTATGGCAGGTCGTCAGAGCAGCGGTCTGGCAATGTCTTCAGCAGATATTTTTGTTAATGCTAACTACATTATTGTTCCTGAGAATAATTCTGATACTGGGATTGAGTGGCTGGAAAGCTTTGCCAAGGCTTTAGGATGTCGCAGTACAGTACGTGTGACTCCTGAGGAGCATGACAGCATCATTGCCTACACTAGTAATTTGCCCCACGTGACAGCTGTGGCTTTAATGGACAGTTCTTCCTTTGATGATAAAACTAAGTATTTTGTTGCAGGCAGCTTTAGAGATGGTACAAGAGTAGCTGATATTAATCCTGAGCTGTGGAGCAGCTTGTTTTTAGCTAACCGTAACAAGGTAGCTGAGGAAATTGATAGATATATGGAGCAGCTGACTCTGTGGCGTGATGCCCTAAGAGCTGGCGATGAAGAGCAGCTAAAGTCATTAATGAGGCTTGCTGCTGCTCGTAGGAAGGAGCTCTACTGATGAAGAAAATTCACGTAGCTTTAGGCGAACATGCCTATGATATAGAAATTGCAAGAGGTATATTAGATAGCATTGGGCAAAAAACAGCGGCGCTGCTGCCGAAGGCTCGTATGGCTGCCATTGTCAGCGATACCAACATAGCACCCTTGTATAGTGAGCGCTTAGTTCGCAGCTTGGAAGCATCAGGCTTGAAAACTGTTTTGCTTACAATTGAGGCTGGTGAGCAGAGCAAGAATATGAAGGTTTTAAGCGAAGTTTTGGAGCAGCTGGCGGAGTCCGGTATGACACGCTCCGATGTTTTGCTGACCTTAGGCGGCGGTGTGGTTGGTGATTTAGGTGGCTTTGCAGCAGCCAGCTTTATGCGTGGCATTGCCTTTATTCAGGTTCCCACATCGCTTTTAGCTCAGATTGACAGCAGCGTTGGCGGTAAGGTGGCAGTAGATTTAAAGGCTGGCAAAAATTTGGCAGGTACCTTTTATCAGCCCAAGGCCGTATTTATTGATACGGAGCTTTTGGCAACCCTGCCTGTACGCTTTTTGCACGACGGTTTGGCGGAGGCTATTAAATATGGCTGCATTAAGGACGCTGCCTTGTTTGAAAAAATTGCTGCCTACGCTAGTGATGCAGAGCTTTTGGCAGATATTGACAGTGTGGTTGCTGCCTGCTGCAGTATTAAGGCCCGCATTGTGGAGCAGGACGAATTTGATACAGGTCTTAGGATGCTGCTGAATTTTGGTCATACCCTGGGACATGCTGTGGAGCAGCATTTTGGCTATAGCCACTTTACTCATGGCGAGGGTGTTGCCATTGGTATGTACCAGCTGACGAAACGGACGGAAGCGCTAGGGCTGACAAAGGCTGGAACAGCTGCAAGGATTAAAGAGGTTTTAGAAAAATACACCTTGCCTGTAGCTGCAGGAGTACCTAAGGAGGCTCTTCTGTCTACTATGGCCAAGGATAAGAAGAAGCAGGGCAGCAGCATTACCCTGATTATTTTGGAGTCCTTGGGACAAGGCGTTTTGAAGAAAATTTCCTGGCAGGAAATGCCAGAGTATTTGGAGTAATAAATGGAAAAGATTCGTGTTATACCTAGCAAGTTAAAAGGGAAAGTGTTGGTGCCATCGTCTAAAAGCATGGGCCATAGGGAGATAATCTGCTCAGGTCTGGCAGAGGGAACAAGCATTGTGGACAATATTAGTATGTCCAAGGATATAGAGGCTACCTGTCGCTGCTTAAAGGCCTTAGGCGTAAAAATAGAGTCTGTGGCAAGCAGCTTTGCTGGTCGCACTGCGCTGAAAATTACTGGTACCGGCAAAATTTTTGCCAATAGCTCTGCCGTAGATTGCGGTGAGTCTGGTTCGACTCTGCGTTTTTTTATTCCTCTAGGAGCAATGCTGGGGGAGACCTTTACATTTCTTGGTCATGGCAAGCTTGTTTCCCGCCCCTTGCAGGTATATTACGATATTTTTACTGAACAGGCCATAGACTACACTAACGAAGCAGGTCAACTGCCATTGACGGTTAACGGGCATTTGCAGGCAGGAACCTATAGACTTCCAGGCAATGTTAGCAGCCAGTTCATCAGTGGTCTGCTGTTTGCGTTGCCTCTTTTGGAGGGGGACTCTATTATTGAACTTACGTCGTCATTAGAATCTTCCTCCTATGTTGATATGACACTGAGCTGTCTTGCCAAATATGGCATTAAGATTATTAACGAAAATCATCAGCGCTATTTTATACATGGCAGTCAGCATTATCAGGCCCACAACAGCAATATTGAAGGGGACTGGTCCCAAGCTGCCTTTTGGGCTGTTGGCGGTGCCTTAGGCAAGGGCGTGATCTGCGAGGGCGTTGACTTTGACGTACTTCAGGGAGACAGAGTCATTGTTGATATTATGAAATCTATGGGAGCTATGCTCCATAAGGAAGACTCTAGCTTATATATAGAAAACAGCAAAACACAGGGTACTACTATAGACGCTGCTGATTGTCCTGATATTATTCCTGTGTTAACTGTTTTGGCGTCAGTCAGCAGTGGTAGGACGGAAATTATTAATGCAGGCAGACTGAGAATTAAGGAATGTGATCGTTTGGCTGCGATTAGCAGGGAGCTGAACAAGCTTGGCGCAGCTGTTACGGAGCTGCCTGAGGGACTTATTATTGAAGGCAAGCCTGAGGGGCTCAAGGGAGGCGCAGATGTTGATGCGTGGAACGATCATCGCATTGCTATGAGCTTGGCCATTGCAGCTCAATGCTGCAGTGAACCCATAGTGCTCACTGGCGCAGGCAGCGTATCCAAGTCCTATCCTGAGTTTTGGCAGGACTACCATAGTGTTGGCGGAAAAATAGAGGTATTAGCATGAGTGGAATATATGGAATGAATATAAAAATGGCTATTTATGGTGAGTCTCATGGAGCCTCCATTGGTCTTGTTTTAGACGGTGTTCCTCCTGGATTGGAGCTGGATTTAGCTGCTATTGAAAAGGAAATGGCTCGCCGTGCTCCTGGCAGGGATGCTCTTAGTACACCTCGTAAGGAAAATGACGCCTTTGAAATTCAGAGCGGTTTTTTTGCAGGCAGAACCACAGGTACTCCCATATGTGCCATGATAAAAAATAGTGACCAGCATTCCAAGGATTACAGTATCATGAAAGATAAAATGCGTCCTGGTCATGCAGACTACGCTGGCTTTGTTCATTATAAGGGCTGCAATGACTATCGTGGCGGCGGTTCTTTTTCCGGACGCCTGACAGCTCCATTGGTATTTGCAGGTGCTGTAGCTAAGCAGGCCTTGGCTCAATATGGAATTGTGGTGGGAGCACATATTCTGCAGATTGCTGATGTTCGGGAGAAGGGCTTTCCTGCTCTTGGTACCAATATAGAAATGCTGCATAATTTGGCGGCCAAGCCCTTTCCTGTTCTTGATGATAATATTGGCGAAGTAATGCAGCAGCGCATTCTCAGTGCTAAGGCTGATTTGAATAGCGTTGGCGGTATTATTGAAACTATGGTGCTGAACGTACCTGCAGGTATAGGCAGTCCTTATTTTGACTCTGTAGAAAGCAGACTTAGCCATGGACTTTTCAGTGTGCCTGCTGTAAAGGGAGTAGAGTTTGGCGATGGCTTTGGCATGGCTGCATTAACAGGTGCAGAGGCCAATGATGAGCTTTATTATGATGCTTCTGGTCAGGTCAAGGCCTATAGTAATCATAACGGTGGTATTACTGGCGGTATTTCCAATGGTATGCCCATGCTTTTCCGTGTAGCTATTAAGCCTACTCCTTCTATTGCTAGGGAGCAGCGCACTATTAGCCTGTCACAGCAGGAAAATACCACTCTTACTATTACAGGCAGACACGACCCCTGCATTGTTCAAAGAGCAATACCTGTTATTGAAGCAGTAACCGCTTGGACAATTTGGGATTTGCTATTGGAAAGCAAAAAGTGGTAAGCTATAGGTATAAAATTTTCAGGGAAAGCAGTGGAGGGGAAAATGGAGCTTGATTTAGAAAAGATTAGATTGGAAATAGACAAGGCTGACAAAGAACTGGCCAGAGTTTTAGAGACAAGACTGGATCTGGTGATGCAGGTAGCAGCCTATAAGAAATCCAAGGGAATGCCTGTAAAGGACGTTGTTCGCGAGGCCAAGGTTATTAATAAGGTTGTAGGCTATTTGGAAAATGATAAATATGCTCCTGCTATGCGCAGTATTATGCGCAGCGTTATTGATGCAGCCTGCGAGCTGGAGGAGGCGGAGCTGTCCGAGGAACATAACCGTACGCTTAAGATAGGCTGCTTTGGTCCGGAGGGTTCCTTTACCCACCAGGCTCTTGAGGAATATTTTCACGATAAAAATTATGAGCGTGCTCATCACAATACCTTTGAGGAGGTTGTTAATGCAGTGAGCAAAGGCGAACTCAATTATGGCGTTTTGCCCATTGAAAATTCCTCTACTGGCGGCATTACAGAGGTATATGACCTTTTGCGTCATTACGATTGCAGTATTGTAGGAGAGCAGTGCGTCAAGATTGAGCAAAATCTTTTGGGTTGTGCAGGAGCGTCTCTGCAGACCATTAAAAAGGTGTATTCCCATCCCCAGGGCTTTAAGCAAAGCAAGGAATTCTTTAAGGATTATCCGCAAATGGAACAGCTTCCCTACTTTAGCACCTCTAAAAGTGCAGAGGAGGTAGCAGCGCGTCAGGATATTACTATAGGTGCGGTAGCTGGCAAAAAGGCTGCTGAGCTTTATGGTCTGCGTATTATTGCGCCTAATATTAACTATAATTCTAACAACTACACCCGCTTTGTTATTATTGCCAAAAATCCTGAGCTGGTGCCAGGTGCTGACAAAATTACCTTAATCGTAGCTGTTAAGCACGAGGCAGGTTCTCTTTACAAGATGCTGGCAAGTTTTTATCATACTGGTCTTAATATGCTTAATATTGAGTCCCGTCCAATGGAGGGAAAATCCTGGGAATATTTTTTTTATATTGATGTTACAGGTAATGTAAATGACCCTCTGGTAAAGGATTTGCTGGATGAGGTACGTGAAAAATGTACCTATTGCAAGCTTTTAGGCAACTATCGTGCCTTTGCTCCCAGAGAATAGGAGGACGGAATGAAAAAATATGGTTTATTAGGGGGCAAGCTAGGCCATAGCCTGTCACCAGCTATTCATCAATCCTTCTTTAAGCATATGGGAATTGAAGGCAGCTACGAGCTGCTGGAGACAGAGCTGGAGCATTTGCCTAAGCGTATGAAGCAGCTCCGCAGGGAGTTTGCAGGAGTAAACGTTACTATTCCCCATAAGCTTCACGTTATCCATTTTTTAGACGGTATTGCGCCTGAGGCTAAGGCTATTGGCGCCGTAAATACGATTTGCTTTACTGCTGCAGGAGCGTGGGGCTACAATACTGACTATTTTGGCTTTAAGCGTCTTTTGGAGTATAATAATATTGAAATAAAAAACAAACTTGCAGTAGTGTTGGGCAGCGGAGGTGCTGCTAGGGCTGTAGTAAAATGCTTGACTGATAAGGGCGTAGGGGAGCTTTATTTAGTAACCCGCAAACCTGAGGCGGTGGATTCTGGCTTTAAGCAAATGTTTCCAGCTCTTGAAATTATTAGCTATGATGAATTATCACAGCTTAAGGGCGATGTACTAATCAACTGCACACCAGTAGGAATGTATCCCAAGGCAGATGCTTCGCCAATTGGTGCAGAGGTAAGTGCAGCCTTCGCAGCTTCTGTAGATTTGATTTATAATCCTGCGGAAACCATGTTCTTGCGTCAGGCAAGGCTGGCAGGAAAGCAGTCTGTAAATGGCCTTTTTATGCTGGTAGCCCAGGCTGTAGCAGCCCAGGAGCTGTGGCAGGGACAGCAGTATGACAGTGAGCTGATTATCAGGATTATGGAAAAGCTGCGGGTTTGAATTTATACACAGGAGGATTGGCTCATGAAGCATAAAAATATTGTCCTAATAGGCATGCCTGGCAGCGGCAAGACTACCTTCGGTAAAAAGCTGGCTGAGATTTTAGGCCGCAAGTTTTATGATGCAGATGATGTTTTAGTCGCAAGGGAAAAGCATACCATCAAAGAGCTTTTTGATGAGGGTGAAAAATGCTTTCGTGATGCAGAGACCAGAACTCTCCGCGAGCTTTCCAAGCTAGACGGCGTGGTAATCGCAACTGGCGGCGGTGCTGTCCTGCGTCCGGAAAATATGGAAATGCTTAAGGAGAACGGAGTAGTTATTTTCATCAACCGCAGTCCTGATAAAATTTATCATTGCATTAACGATAATTATCGTCCCCTTTTAGCAGATGATAAAATGAAGATTTATAACCTTTATGCAGAACGTAAGGATTTATACCAACGCTACGCTAATTACATAGTTCCTAATAATGGTGATTCAGAGGAAACAATTCATAAGCTGATTTGCCATGCTAAGGAGGTAATTAAGAGCGAAGGGAGCTATTGTTCTATTGATGATTTGAGGGAGTATTGATTATTGTGCGTAAAATATTAGTTATAAATGGGCCTAATATAAATATGCTAGGCATTCGTGAAAAAAATATTTATGGCAGACAGGACTATAAAAGCTTGTGTGAGTATCTGCGTGCAGTAGCTTTTCAGCTGGGTATTGAAATTGAACTTTACCAAAGCAATTACGAAGGAGATATTGTAACTGTTATTCAGCAGGCTTATGGTAAATTTGACGGTATTGTTATCAATCCGGCGGCCTTTACTCATTACAGCATTGCAATTCTTGATGCTTTGAAGGCAGTAAATATTCCAACTATTGAGGTGCATATCAGCAATATCCACCAAAGAGAAGAATTCCGCCATAAATCCGTAACTGCACCTGCCTGCGTAGGACAGATTTGCGGACTTGGATTTAAGGGGTATGCTTTGGCTTTGGAATATTTAGCAGATATGGAATAACAAGTTCGTAGTTCTATAGTGGGGACGCAGTATAATGTACCATCTGCTTCTGTGCTAACTCCTAGACATACTAAAAAGTGCGCCGTCGTCGCAGCGCATTGCACCTGGCACATTTTCCTGCGTCTGAGAACATAGGCGTACTGTATTGTAGGAGTTCTATTGAACAGAGAAACAATGCACTATTTGCGTTCATCTGTATTTATAAAATTAAAAATCATTTCAACCTTAAACGGCGTCGTGGCTTCGGCTGCGACGTTTTTTTGAGCATAATTTTGTGCGTAGCACAATAAGCAAGTGCTCTCGATGCACATTTGCTTGACTGGGGGGGACATGGTGGTAGAATAAAATAAAATCAGTATATATTGATTTTATTTTATTAAAGAAGGTGTATGATTATGCAACGTAGGAAAAATATTGCATTGGGAACTTTGATGGCTTGTCTGTTATTGGGAAACGTTGGTTTTGCAGCAGATTTAGATAAACCTATTGCAGGGGCAGAGCTTAAATTAAATGAAGATACAACTCTGACTATTGGCAGTGGCGAGGCAATTAAGAACAGTATAATTGATTTAAATGGAAATACCCTTACAGTAACTGGTGGTACGGATATTACTGGTGTAACTACATATGAAAAAGATACAAATATTTCTAAAGGTACCTTAGAGATAGAAAACACAAAGTTTGCTATAAAAAATAATAACTGGAGCAATCCTGATAAAGTTATAACCATTGATGTGGAAAATTTATTAATAAAAAACACTAAAGAAGTTGCAATTACAGCAAATCATAGTAAAGTAGATATTAAGGTGTCTGGCGAATTAAGTATTACTAACGATAAGGGAGTCACTGCTACCCAAAATGGTCTGTATGCTACTGCAGAAGGAACTCTTGAGGTAACTGCAGGCAGCATTTATTCAGCTATTGGTAAACAAGCGGCTAAGGTTTCAAACGGCTCTTCTATGACATTGACCTCTACAGATAGTAATGGTGGTATTACCTTAACAACTCAAACAGATAAAGGTAAAGGTGCTATAGATGTAAGAAATGGTAGCGATAACGTAAAAAATAATACTCTAGAAATTAAATCTAGCGGCTTTGTTAATATAGTCGGAGTTTCTGATGATAGTACTGTGGATGAAAAGTCTTCTGGAATCTCTATATTGAATAACGAAAAAAATATAGCAGAAAATAAGATTACTATTAATGCAGAAAAGGATGTTTTTATTAAGGGTGATACTGGTATAAACATTAATTCAATAGAGTACGACAGCAATCAAAAGTATCACAATCAACTAATAATAAATTCTAATACTGAAATTAAAATAGAAGCAGTAGAAACAGGTAAAGCTATTAATGCAATTTCCGGTGCAGATGTTAAAATCAATGAAAATGGTAATGCAGATGTTGTAGTTGATGGCGATATTATCGTTAGTGCTAAAGGTGAGAATGATAAATCTACTGTTAACGTTAATTTTGCCACTGCAGACTCTGTATTAAATGGTAAGATTACCACTGGTGAAGCTAATGCAGCAACTTCTATGGAATTTGCCAAGGGTGCTACCTGGAATAATAATGGTACCAGCAATGTAACTAATCTTGCTATGAATGGTGGCGTAATTAAGCAAGATAATGATGCAGCTCATACTATTGAAGTTGAAAACTATTCTGGCACTGGTAATATTGTATTGCATGCTGATGGTGTTGATGCTGATGGTACTTTAAATATTACTAGCGGTGGTGTTACCATTAATAATGCTGCTGAAAAATCTGTAGTTAATGTTAGTGCTGCAGGTGATAAGATTGATAGCTTTGATTTGTCCAAGGCACAAGCAAGCCTAGAAGAATTAGCTAATCAAATTACATTCAATGGTACTGATGAAAATTTATCTGGTACTGTTAAGCTTGAAGAAGGCTTGGTTAGCTCTGGAGCTAGTGCTGATATTTCCTTCGACCAAAATGATGATAAAGGACATATTGACTTAGATAGCGTTGATGTTGGCTCTAAAGAAACTGCAACTATGCGTGCGATGCGTGATATTGCTAGCACTGCTATTGTTGCGTGGAGACAGGAGGACAGCACTCTGAGCCAACGCTTAGGCGAGCTTCGCAACAGTGATGGTGACCAAGGCATTTGGACTCGTATGAGCCGTGGCGAATTTGAGTACGATGGTGCTTATAAAAACCAATACAATTTCTTCCAATTAGGCTATGATAAGGCTTATGGTGATTGGCATTATGGTGCAGCAATCAGCTACAATGACGGCAAAACTACCTATGCAGAAGGAAGCGGAGAGAATAGCAGTACTTCTTTGAGCCTGTATGGAACCTGGTTAGGTGATAAAGGTCATTATGCAGACATTGTTCTTGAGCAAGGTCGTCTAAGCAATGAATTTGATACTTATGCTGCAGCAGGTCATACTCATGGTGATTATGACGCTTGGGGAACCTCTTTAAGCGGTGAATATGGTAGAAGAACTGAACTTAACGATGGCTGGTATGTAACACCGCAAGCACAGCTGACATTGATGCGTATTGGTGGCGAAAGCTATACCACAGATAATGGTATTTCTGTAGACCAGGAAACCTTGAATAGTGCAGTTGGCCGCGTGGGTTTTGAAATTGGCAAGACTGTAAATGACAAAGGAGCTGTTTATGCAAAGGCTTCTGTTCTTCATGAGTTTGCAGGTAATGCAGATACTTATTTGAGCTTGAACGGTATTCATAACAGCTATAGCCAAGATATTGGCGGTACCTGGTATGAGGCAGGTATTGGCGTGAGCTACAAGACTTCTAGCGACAGCTACATCTATGCTGACGTAGTTAGAACCTTTGGCGGTGATGTGGAGACTCCGTGGCAATGGAACGCCGGCGTTAGATATAGCTTCTAATCTGTAAAATAATTAATTTTGCCTAACTTTTTCAACTGTGTCGCAGTTTCGGCTGCGGCGCAGTTCTTTTTTCTATTGAGTTTGGCTTGTGTATTTTGGATGTCGTTTCTAAGTTCCATCGTAGAGACGAAATATAGCGCATCATCTGCTGCGTTTGTGGTGGATTGCAATTCAAATGCCGATAATGTATAATGAAATTAGCTTCAACAGAAGCTGTAACTGAATTTATGAGCAGTAGTACAGAGATGTATTGCTGCTCTTTTTTCGTATAGGGGGCGGTTATCCCAGTTTAAGTATTGGAAGTATACAACTGAGCAGTAGGAAATATCTACATTCCTTAGGAATGTAAGGATGGTGAACATTTTGATTAAAAAGCTTACAAGATGCTTTACTCGTGAAGAAAAAATAGCGCATATTAAAAAGCTTAGACTTATTGATGATATGCTGATGACCAAGGCTTTTGATGGCTGCAATGAATGTAGTCAGGTGCTATTGCAAGTGATTTTAAATAATGCTACACTTAGAGTAGAACAAACAAAAACTCAATATTCCTTAGACAGTATAGAAGGTCGTTCGGTTCGCCTAGATATCTATGCTGTAGATGCTGATGGCAAACATTATGATGTGGAAATTCAGAGAGTGAGCAAGGATGCTTCTGTCAAAAGAGCTCGTTACCATAGCTCGCTGATGGATACCTATGCGTTGCCTAAAGGCAAAAAGTATGATGATTTAGTGGATACATATGTTATCTTTATCACTGAAAAGGATGTATGGGGAGAGGGCTTGCCTAGCTATACGGCGGCAAGATGCCTTATCCACAATGGCAGACAGCTTTATGACGGCTCCCATATTCTATATATTAATGGTGAAATTCAGGATGATACGCCGCTAGGACGTTTAATGAGAGATATGTTTTGTGAATCAGCGAAAGATATGCACTACAAGGAGCTGGCAGATAGAGTAAGCTATCTTAAGGACGAGAAGGGAGGCATGAATATTATGTGTGAATTTAGTGAAGCTTTAATTGAGCAAGGAAGAGAAGAAGGTATTGAACAAGGTGTAACTAGAGTTGCCCAGAATATGCTGCGAAAAAATACTCCCATAGACATGGTAGTAGAGTTTACTGGATTATCTCAGGCAGATGTTGAAAAGATTGCCAAAGAAATAAAGTAACAAAATCATTTCAACCTTAAACGGCGTCGTAGCTTTGATATGATACTCCTAAAGTAGACTGATTAAATATAAAAAGTCTACTTTAGGAGATTTTTTATGTCAAAAAGAAGTATAGCCCAGAAAAGATAATAAAAATCGCCGCTGCACTATAAATGCAACGGCGATTAGTATGTGGGATTATTTTACACAGGCACAGGCTACGAAATGGTTTGGTTCAACCTCACGCAGCTGCGGGTTACCCTGTTTGCAGATTGCTTGGGGGCAATCGCAGCGAGGATAGAAACGGCATTCGTCAGGCAGGTTAACGGGGGAGGTGATTTCACCCTTAATAACCTGGCGCTTGGGTTTTTCCTTGCCAACGATGGGCAGGGGGATTGCAGAAAGCAGTGCTTTGGTGTAAGGGTGCAGAGGATTGGAGAAAAGCACGTCAGCAGGTGCTTTTTCCACCATCTGGCCCATATACATTACTGCAATATCGTCAGAGAAATATTTTACTACGGACAGGTCATGAGTAATAAATACGTAAGTCAGACCATATTTTTCCTGCAGCTCTTTAAGGAGGTTAAGGATTTGTGCTTGAATGGATACGTCCAGAGCAGAAACAGGCTCATCGCAGACGATCAGCTTAGGGTTCATTGCTAAAGCTCTAGCGATACCAATACGCTGACGACGACCACCGTCCAGCTCGTGAGGATATACGTTAACGTAGCGTTCTGCCAGACCAACGGTTTCCATAAGCTCTAATGTACGCTGTTCAACAGCAGCCTTGTTGGGGAGCAGCTTGTGTTCAATGATAGGCTCACTGATGAGCTGGCTTACGGTTTCACGAGGGTCCAGGGAGGAAAAGGGATCCTGGAATACCATCTGCATTTTTTGACGGAGAGGACGCATTTCCTTACGGCTCAGCTTAGTAATATCCTGACCATCAAAGATGATTTTGCCGTCAGTAGGCTCAATGAGCTTTAAAATGCAGCGACCGGTAGTAGATTTGCCACAGCCGGATTCGCCTACAATGCCCAGAGTGCGACCCTCTTCGATTTTAAAGCTTACACCATCAACAGCATGCAGCAGACCATTGGCAGTGGTAAAGTGTTTCGTAAGGTTTTGTACCTCTAAGATTGTTTTAGCCATTTTGATTTCTCCTTAAAGCAAAGCCTTTACGTGCATACGCATGGCAGGCTACAAAGTGAGTTTCGCTTCCATCTACAGCTTCCAGCTTGGGAACGGATTGGGAGCAAGCTTCAGTTGCATAGGGGCAACGGGGAGAGAAGGCACATCCAGGAGGCAGGTCGGAGGGGTCCGGCATGAGGCCCTTGATAGGAACCAGCATTTCGCCGCGTTCCTTCAAATTAGGCAGAGAGTTGAAGAGACCCTCGGTGTAGGGATGACGCATGTTGTTGAATACGTCATTTACAGTACCTTTTTCTACAATACGTCCTGCATACATAACTGCCATATCGTCACAAACCTCAGCAACTACGCCTAAGCTGTGAGTAATGAGCAGCATGGACATTTCCTTTTTATTGATGAGCTCCTTCATCAGCTCCAGTACCTGTGCTTGAATGGTTACGTCAAGAGCGGTAGTAGGCTCGTCGGCGATAAGCAGTTTGGGGCTGCATGCCAGCGCAATTGCAATAACTACACGCTGCTTCATACCACCGGAGAATTGGTGGGGGTAGTCGTGGGAGCGGGAGGCTGCAATACCTACCAGCTGCAGCATTTCCTCAGCCTTTTCCATTGCCTGCTCAGGAGTAAGGTTTTGGTGCAGTTCCAGACTTTCAGCGATTTGCTCGCCTACGGTCATAACAGGGTTCAGAGCGGTCATAGGGTCTTGGAAAATCATAGCGATATCATTGCCGCGAACGTTTTCCAGCTGTTGGGGAGTCATGGTGAGCACGTCCTCGCCATCCAGTTTAATGGTACCGCTTTTGATGACTCCAGGAGGATTGGGAACAAGGTTAAGAATGGATAAAGCAGTAGTTGTTTTACCAGCGCCTGTTTCACCTACAAGGCCCAGAGTACGTTTTTTACCAATGGAGATGTCAATGCCGTTGACAGCATGAACATCAGCATCTTCTGTTTCGTAGTGGACAACAAGGTCCTTAATATCTAAAAGTAATTCCATAGCAGCTATCTCCTATTTCTTCAGCTTAGGATCGAGGGCGTCACGAAGACCGTCACCTAAGAGGTTCAGCGCCAAAACGGTGAATAAAATTGCCAGACCGGGGATTACGCACATATAGCTGGCGTCGCGGATGTGGCCTCGGCCAGAGGACAGCAACGCACCCCATTCGGGAGCGGGTGCAGGAACGCCAATACCCAAGAAGCTCAGAGAGGACGCAGAAATAATGGTGGTACCAATGAGCAGGGTGGTTTGTACGATAATGGGGGACAGGCAGTTGGGGAGAATATGACGCATAATAATCTTCCAGGTGGGCAGGCCCATTGCATAGGAGGATTCGACATATTCCAAATCTCTAATAGTCATAACAGATGCACGGACAATGCGGGCAAAGTTAGTTGCACAGGAGATTGCCAGAGCAATAATCAGGTTAATGGTGCTGGTGCCCAGCAGGGAAACGATTACAACAGCCTTCAGAATGTTGGGGATGGAATAGAAAATATCAATGCCGCGCATGATAATGCTATCCCACCAGCCGCCGTAAAAGCCTGCTACAGATCCCAAAATGGTGCCTGCAATAAGGCCCAGGCCGACGGAGCCAATGCCGATCGCCAGGGAATAACGGGAGCCGTAAACAACACGAGCAAAAAGGTCACGGCCGTATTCGTCAGTGCCGAACCAATGCTCTGCTCCAGGAGGACGCAGTTTAATAGCCAGGTTTTGACCAATAACATCGGTATTGTAATCAAAAATAAAGGGACTGATGATCGCAGCAATGGTCAGCAGAATAAGGAAGACTGCGCCAAGTACTGCACCTTTATTTTTCATCAGGCGGTGAATAACCTCCTGCGTCATGGTTCTTCTTTTTCTTACAGTAGTCTTTGCCATCCTTATCACCCCTTCTTGCTGTACTGCGCTTTAATACGGGGATCAAAGAACGCATAAACTAAATCGACGAACAGGTTAATAAGGCACATCAGAATGGAGCACATAATAATTGAGCCTGTAACCATGGGTGTATCACGGCGGGTAATGGATTCATATACAAGACGGCCAATACCGGGCCAGGAGAAAACTGTTTCTGCCAGTACAGAGCCGGTGATAACCAGGGACATTTGCAGGCCGATTGCAGTGATAATAGGAATCAGAGCATTTTTCAGGCCGTGACGATAAATTACACGTTTTTCACTGCAGCCTTTAGCACGTGCAGTAGTCATATAGTCCTGACGCAGCACGTCCAGCATGGAGGAACGGGTGATACGGGTAATCAGAGCAGCCAGGCCAAAGCCTACGGTTACAGCAGGCAGTACAAGGCTGGACCAGCCCATCTTGCCGCCGGTGGGGAACAGTCTCCAATGCAGGGCAAAAAGAATAATCAGCATCAGACCAAGCCAGAAGTTAGGCATGGAGGTACCAAAAAGTGCAAACACCATACCTGCAGTATCTTTCCAGGTGTTTTGGTTGATAGCAGTGTAGATGCCCAGAGGAATGGAAACAAGAATTGCGATAACAACGGAGAAACCACCCAGATAAAGAGTATTGGGCAGATAGTCCATAAAGGTTTTAAATACGTCTTTATTGGTAACATAGGATTTACCCATGTCGCCAGTGAGCATACCCTTCATGTAGTTGCCGTATTGAACAATAAACGGGTCATTGAGACCCAGCTCCTCGCGGATTTTAGCGATTTGGTCAGGAGTTGCGTTATCTCCGGCAATCATCAGTGCCGGGTCACCTGCAGTAAGGCTCATAGCCCAGTAAATAAGGAAGGAGGTGACGAAGATAACCGGAATCAGAGCCAGCAATCTTTTGATAATATACTTAATCATAGTTGTTAGTACCTCAATTAGAGAAAAGCCCCTACATAAAAGAAGAGAGGTCTAGGCCTCTCTTCTTTAGCGGGGTTGCAAAAAGTTATTGAGCGATATAAGCGTGGCTCCAGTTGTGGTTGCCGCCGCCGTAGAAGCATTGACCTTTCAGGTTCTTGTTATATGCTACAACCAGGTTAGCAATGTACAGAGGAACTTGCGGGCATTCTTCTACCAAGTATTCCTGCAGCTCTACAGCAGTTTTCAGGCGTTTGTCCTGATCTTTCAGGGTTGCAACATCGTCAATCATCTTGTCAGCTTTAGCGTCTGCAAAATGATGGTAGTTGGAGCCAGAACCGGTGTAGAACAGGTCACGGTATACGAAATCAACCTTGGAGTCTTCGTTCCATCTCCACAGGAACAGCTGTTGCTTGCCATCTTTGCAGTAGGATTTCAGAGCAGCAGTTTCCATGGGTTCCAGGTTAACCTTAATGCCGATTTGAGCCAGATTAGCTTGAATAACAGTTGCAATTTGCTCATAGGGAGCACCAGTTGCATAAGTCAGAGTGGTGGTGATGCCACCGTTAGGATAACCAGCTTCAGCCATCAGCTCTTTAGCACGTTTCAGGTCAAAATCATAACCTTTCATGTCGTCATGGAAGCCCCACAGACCACGGTTCAGAATGGTTTTTTGCAGGGTGCCTTTGCCGTTAAGAGCAGCGTCCAGAACGGATTTCTTGTCGATAGCACAAGCAACTGCCTGACGCAGTTTTTTGTTATCCCAGGGTTTTTGTTCAACGTTGAATGCAAAGTAGAACAGGCGGGTGCCGGGTTGTTCGTAAACTTCAACGTTTTTGTCCTCTTTCAGGAACTTCAGGTCGTTAATAGGCGGATTAACGCAAACGTCAATTTCGCCAGCCTGCAGTGCCATTACACGAGAGGAAGCTTCAATAATAGGACGGAATTCGATGATGTCGGAAGGACCTGCAGCAAAGTCATGGTCAGCAGGCAGGCTGTTGCCCCAGTAATCTTTTACTTTAACCAGACGGCAGTATTCGCCTTGTACCCAGTTTTCGTATTTGTAAGGGCCAGTGCCGATGAACCAAGGCTCTTTAACGCCTTCGTCATAAGCTTTTTTAGATTGAATTGCCAGAGGCAGGGAAGACAGGGATTGGATAAATTCGTTGTTGTAGCTGGAAATTTCAATTTCTACAGTGTGAGGATCAACAACGGTGCAGCTTACATAGCCGGACAGAGCGGATTTTACAACGTTGTCCATAGCCATATCCAGGGTGAACTTAACGTCGTCGGCAGTCATAGGAGTTTTCTTGCCATCGTTGAAGTATACGTCTTTACGAAGGTGCATTACGATATGAGTATCGTCTACAAATTTCCAGTCAGTTGCCAGACCAGGAACAAAGCGGTCTCCTCCTTTAGCACCATTGTTGAAGTATACCAGGTTTTGGTGGGTGCACTTCAAGATAACATTGTTTGCAGCGTCCTGCTGTTTTTGCAGGTTCAGATTGTTGATGTCTGCGTCAGTACCGATGACTAATTTTTCTTTGTGGCCAGCACCAGTGGAGTCAGCTTTTTTATCGCTGCCGCCGCAGCCTACCAGAGCGAAAATCATCATCACGCTGAATAAAAACGCAAGAATTTTTTTCATCACAAATCCTCCTTTTTATTTTTCTCCGATTACATGACATACAAGACTAATACAGCCTGTTCATCACAAATCCGTCCTAAAATGATAATCAGGCTGTTAGACTTAATGTCAATGTATTACAGTATCATTGTAACATTTTTGACACATTTATTTCAATCTAAAAATCAAGAAAATTAACACTTTTATGTAAACATTTATATTTATTTAATTCATTTAATTTGCATTATGTCTTTTGTAAGGACATGCAGAAAAATGCTAAATGTACCATTGTTTACACAAAATGGAAGATAATTAGCAAAAAATACGCAAAATCAAAGAAAAATTGCAAAAATTTCAAAAATAATTTGAATTTTACTGTTCAATGAGCTATTATATTAGCATGTTGCATGGAACACACTGTAAACATTATATTTTGCAGCATTAGTAATGTTTCCTTCAATAAATATAATGTATGTAGTTTCGGCAGCAAATAAAATAAGCGGTAAAGCCGCGAAATTCTGTGAAAAGGAGGATTAAAATGGGTAATTTTATGAAAAGCCTGCCAATGCGTCTTTTGTTTGGCGTTATCATTGGTATCGGTGTAGGTCTGACGGCCGGAGAGTCTTTGATGCAGGTGATTTTAACATGTAAAAGCTTAATGGGAAGCTTGATTATGTTCTGTGTACCGCTGATTATCATTGGTTTTATTGCTCCGTCTATTACCAGACTGGGCCAGAATGCCAGCACCATGCTGAGAGTTGCTGTAATTTTGGCATATATTTCTTCTGTCGGTGCAGCATTCTTCTCTGCAGCAGCAGGCTATACATTAATTCCCTTTTTAAATATTACGCCTACTGTTGATGGTTTGCGTGAACTGCCTAAACTGCTCTTTGTACTGAACATTGATCCTATTATGAGCGTAATGAGTGCTCTGGTGCTTTCCATTCTGATTGGTTTGGCGGCAGCCTGGACTAAGGCTTCTACCATTACCAAATGCTTGGAGGAATTCCAACAGATCGTATTGGCAATCGTAACCAAGGTTGTTATTACTTTGCTGCCTATCTTCATTGCCTGCACCTTTAGCGGTCTTGCTTATGAAGGCACCATTACTAAACAGCTGCCCGTATTCCTTATGGTAGTTGTGATTGTAATGATTGGGCACTACATCTGGCTGGCTCTGCTGTACGTACTGGCTGGTTTGTACTCCGGTACTAATCCTGGTGAGGTTCTCAAGCACTACTGGCCTGCTTATATTACAGCTGTTGGCACCATGTCTTCTGCAGCAACCCTGGCAGTTGCTCTGAAATGTGCACAAAAGGCTAAAACTCTGCGTAAGGACTTAGTAAACTTTGGTATTCCTCTGTTTGCCAATATTCATCTGTGCGGCAGTGTACTGACCGAAGTGTTCTTTGTTATGGTAGTATCCCAAGTTCTGTATGGTACCTTGCCTGAGCTTGGCACCATGATTCTGTTCTGTGTACTGCTGGGCATTTTTGCTATTGGTGCTCCCGGCGTTCCAGGCGGCACTGTTATGGCGTCCTTGGGCCTGATTATCAGTGTACTGGGCTTTGATGCTACTGGTACTGCACTGATGCTGACTATTTTTGCTCTGCAGGACAGCTTTGGTACTGCCTGCAACGTAACCGGCGACGGTGCTTTGACTCTGATGCTTACTGGCTATGCTAAGAACAACAACATTGAAGAGGTTCATGATGTTAACGTGCTGTAAGCATAGATAATTTAATGTAAATCAACAACCATCGGCTTATGTCGGTGGTTGTTTTTGTATTTGGATATCTCTGCTTCTTCCCTTTATTTATTAGGGAAAATATTATATAATAAAAAGTACACTGTTTTATATTGGGAGCACTGCAGAATTTGCAATTATTTTGCAAATTCTGAGTGGTTAAGTAGGTTTTCTGCCTTGCGTCCCAAGGGAAAAGCTTTTATAATATTATTAGATAATTCATAGTAAAATTAAGGGAATTAAATTTCCGCAGCAGCGGAAGTGATTGGAGGATATAATGGCTGAACAATTATTACAGGTGCAGGGTTTGCAGGTAAATGTTGAAGACAAGCAAATTCTGCATAGCATAAATTTAGATATTGCACCTGGTGAAACCCACGTACTGATGGGCCCCAATGGTGCTGGTAAATCCACTCTTGGCTATGCCCTTATGGGTAATCCCAAATACACCATTACTGATGGTAAAATCCTTTTTGACGGCGAGGATATTACTGCCATGTCCGTTGATAAGCGCGCTAAGGCAGGTTTGTTCCTGTCCTTCCAAAATCCTTTGGAGGTGCCTGGTATTTCCTTAAGCAGCTTTTTGAAGACTGCTTTGGAGCAGCAGCGTGGCGTGCGCATTAAGGCTTGGGACTTCCGCAAGGAGCTAAAGCAGGCAATGGCTCTGCTGCAAATGGATAATAAATATGCTGAGCGTGATTTGAACATGGGCTTTAGCGGCGGCGAAAAGAAAAAGGCTGAAATTCTGCAGCTTTTGATGCTCAATCCTAAGCTGGCTATTCTTGACGAAACTGACAGCGGTCTTGACGTTGACGCTGTAAAAATTGTTTCCCAAGGTATTAAAACTTTCCAGGAGCATCGTAATGGCGCTCTTTTAATCATCACCCACAATACCAAGATTCTGGAAGCTCTCCACGTTGACAAAACACATATTCTGGCTCATGGCAGCATCATTAAGAACGCTGGTCCTGAGCTGGTGGAGGAAATCAGCAAGAACGGCTTTGAACAGTTTCTGCAAAAATAAAAGGCTGCAGTCTTAGTACTGCAGTATTGACGGAGTACAATAATGGAAGAAAAAACCTATGTTGAAGATATAAATCGCAGTATGTACGATTTTCATAAGGACGAAAACAATGATTATCGTATTCAGGAGGGTCTGACTGCTGATATTGTAAATCAGTTGTCCGCTGAAAAGCATGACCCTGAATGGATGCGCGAATTCCGTTTAAAATCCCTGGAAATCTACAATAACCTGCAAATGCCTCAATGGGGTCCCTCCATTGAAGGTCTTGATATGGATAATATCGTTACCTACGTTCGTCCCAATACTAAGATGAAGGAAAGCTGGGACGATGTTCCTGAGGATATTAAGGACACCTTTGAGCGTTTAGGTATTCCTCAGGCTGAGCAGGCGTCCTTGGCAGGCGTTGGCGCTCAGTATGACTCTGAGGTTGTTTATCATAATGTCCGCAAGGAGGTTGCGGAGCAGGGCGTTGTCTACACAGACTTTGAAAGTGCTTTGAACGGACCCTATGCAGATATGGTTAAGGAGCATTTCATGAAGCTTGTTCCGCCTACTGACCACAAATTTGCTGCTCTCCATGGTGCAGTATGGTCCGGTGGTTCCTTTGTATATGTTCCCAAAGGAGTTAAGGTGGAGATTCCTCTCCAATCCTACTTCCGCTTGAATGCTGCCGGTGCAGGTCAGTTTGAGCATACCCTGATTATTGTTGATGACGGTGCGGATCTGCACTTTATTGAAGGCTGTTCTGCTCCTAAGCATAATGTGGCCAATCTCCACGCAGGCTGCGTAGAACTCTTTGTTGGCAAGAACGCTAAGCTGCGTTATTCCACCATTGAGAACTGGTCCAAGAATATGTATAACCTGAATACTAAGCGTGCTCTGGTACAGGAGGGTGGTACCATTGAATGGGTTTCCGGTTCCTTCGGCTCCCATGTTTCCTACCTCTATCCCATGAGCGTATTAAACGGAGAGGGTGCTCATTCTGAGTTTACCGGCGTAACATTTGCAGGCAAGGGGCAAAATCTTGATACTGGCTGCAAGGTAGTTTTAAATGCGCCTAAAACCTCTTCCTTTGTAAATACCCGTTCCATTTCCAAGAGTGGCGGTATCAGCACCTTCCGCAGTTCCGTTGTAGTAACAAACAAGGCTAAGGGTGCCAAATCCGCTACTAACTGCGAAAGTCTGATGCTGGACAGCATTTCCCGCTCTGACACCATTCCTGCTATTGACGTGCGCACTAATGATGCTGATGTGGGACACGAGGCTAAGATTGGCCGTATCAGTGACGATGCAGTGTTCTATCTGATGTCCAGAGGCATTAGTGAGGCAGAGGCTAGAGCTATGATTGTCAGCGGCTTTGCTGATAATGTTTCTAAGGAGCTTCCTTTGGAATATGCAGTAGAAATGAATAACTTAATCAGATTGGAGATGCAGGGCAGCATTGGCTAATGCTGTGCTGATATAAGGAGATAATGATGCAGCAAATAGATATGACTGTAAACAGGCTGCCTGCACCAACCTGGAACAGATTGAAAATGAATGAAAGCAAGCTGGCTGATGTAGTAATCAGCGGCAGCTGTGAACCCAAGGTGGCTTTACAGGGCAGTGTGTGCCTGAATAAGAGCACTGGTGGCAGTGTAGTTGGTAAAAACTGCTGCTCCTGCGCCAACAGCAGCAACTGCTCCGTCCATGGCTTCAATTTTGGAGCTGTAGCAACTGGTATGGGCCAGGATATGGAAAAGCTTATGCAGCCCCAGGCTCAGCGTCTTGTAGCAGATGCTCAGGCTAAAAGCACAGCTTCTGTAACATTGCGCTATAATGACGGCGAGAATTTCTACAATAAAGTAGAGATTGAAGCTAAAGAGGGTGCAGACATTACTGTAATTATGACCTATATTTCCACTGCCGTGGCAGCTGGTACTGCTGCTGTACAGACCAAGGTTATTGCCGCTAAGGGAGCCAAGGTTAAATTAGTACAGGTACAGCTTTTAGGTCAGGACTTTTTACATTTGAATGATGTTGGATCAGAGCTGGCTGAGGATGCAGCCTTTGACGTGCTGCAGCTGCAATTAGGCGGCAGCCGCATTTATAACGGTGTGCGTTCTGCCTTAAAGGGCGACCATGCTGATTTTAATTCAGCTATTGGCTACTATGGCCGTCAAGGTCAGCGTATTGATATGAACTTTGTATCTGACCACTTTGGTAAAAAGACTACCTGCGATATGACTGCTGACGGCGTTCTGAAGGACGGCGCCTTCAAGATTTATCGCGGTACTATTGATTTCAAGAATGGCAGCTCCGGCGCAGTTGGCTCCGAGCATGAAACCGTTCTGATGCTTACTGATGACGTGGTGAATCAAACCATTCCTCTGATTCTGTGCAGTGAAGAGGATGTTCAGGGTACTCATGGTGCAAGCATTGGTAAGCTTGATGAGGATTTATTGTTTTACCTGTGCAGCCGCGGCTTTAACGAGCAGGAGGCTGTTGATATGATGGCCAAGGCTAAAATTGAGTCCTTGTGCCGTAAAATTGACGACGAGGATACTGTTCAGCTGGTTGAACGCTATCTGGAAGGAGTGATTGCTGATGCAGAATGAAGCAGAGATTTTAGCACTTGATTTCAAGAAGGATTTTCCCCTGCTGGCAGGCAAGGATATTGCTTACTTAGATAATTCAGCAACCTCTCAGCGCCCTCAATGCGTAATTGATGCTATGGAAAAATTCTACCTGCAGCATAACGCTAACCCTTTACGTGGACTGTATCAGCTGGCTATGGAGGCTACTGATATTTATGAGGACGCACGTATAGCTGTACAAAAATTTATTAATGCTAAGCGTGCTGAGGAAATTATCTTCACCCGCAACGCATCTGAAAGCCTGAATTTGATTGCCTATAGCTATGGACTCCATAACTTAAAGCCTGGTGACGAGATTGTTACCACTATTATGGAGCATCACAGCAATATGCTGCCCTGGCGTATGGTAGCCGCTGCTACTGGAGCTGTAGTCAAATATATTGACTGCGAGGCAGATGGCAGTATTTCTGATGAGGCTATCGAAAAGGCTATTACTGAAAAAACCAAGATTGCTGCTATGGCACAGATTGGTAATGTTTTAGGACGTCTGAACCCCATTGAAAAGCTTATTGCCCGCGCTCATGAGGTTGGCGCAGTGGCTGTTATTGACGGCGCTCAAAGTGCTCCTCATATGGTTGTAGATGTGCAAAAGCTGGATGCAGATTTCTTTGTATTCAGTGGTCATAAAATGCTGGGACCTATGGGTATTGGCGTGCTTTATGGCAAGCGCAAGCTGCTTAATGCAATGCCTCCTTTCCTTCATGGCGGCGAGATGATTAGCATTGTTAGCCGTGAGGGCCAGGAATATGCTCCGCTACCCCATAAATTTGAGGCTGGTACTGTTAACGCAGGCGGTGCAGCTGGATTGGCTGCAGCCATTGAGTATATCAATAAGATTGGCTTTGATGTTATTGAGGCTCGTGAAGAAGCGCTGACTAGGCTGTGCTTTGAGGGCTTGAAGAAGATTCCTGGTATTAGAATTATTGGCGGCGACAAGGCCGAAGACCATAAGGGTATTGTTACCTTCTTGGTAGATGGCGTACATCCTCATGATATTGCTGCAATCCTGGATGCGGACGGCGTAAATATCCGCGCTGGCAACCACTGCGCACAGCCTTTGCTGGATCATTTGGGTACAGGCGCTACTGCTAGAGCCAGCATGGCATTCTATAATACTAAAGAGGATGTAGAAAAATTCCTGGCCAGCGTAGCAAGTTTAAGGGAGAGAATGGGCTATGACAGATAATAGAAGCTTTTATAACGAAATATTAATTGACCATAACCTGCATCCCGGTCACAAGCATGATCTGCCTGATGCTGATATGGAAATGCGTGGTTACAATCCTACCTGTGGTGACGATATTACCATGAAGCTAAAGGTGCAGGACGGCGTTATTGTTGACGGCGCTTTCCAAGGCAGCGGCTGTGCTATCAGTCAGGCTTCTGCTGATATGATGCTGGATTTGGTCATTGGCAAAACTCAGGAGGAGGCGCTGCGCCTTTCTGACATCTTTTTGCGTATGATTAAAGGCACTGCTACTGAGGACGAAATCGAGGAGCTGGAGGAAGCAGCTTCATTGCAGGACGTTTCTCATATGCCTGCCAGAGTAAAATGTGCAGTTCTGGGCTGGCATACCATGGAGCGTATGTTTGACGAGGACGAGGACTAAAATTTTAAACAAAGTGTGATGGCTTAGCTGTCACACTTTTTTTTGTTGTCTAAGTGCTGGATACTTTTGAAGATATTGTAATGCTGCCTTTTCCTCTCAAAAAAGGATTTAAGGCCAGCATTGTAGAATATAAGACAATATGAAAAGGAGCGTGATTACATGGCTAAAAGAGTTGTAATTATTGGCGGTGTAGCTACTGGTATGAAAACAGCTTCCCGTCTCCGTCGTCGTGATAAAGATGCAGAAATTATTGTTCTCGAGCGTGGTCCGCAGCTGAGCTATGGTGCCTGTGGCTTCCCTTATTTCATCAGCGGTGAGGTAAAGAGCTTTGATAGCTTTGACCATACTCCCCAGGGTGTTGCCCGCGACAGCGAGTTCTTCCGCAAGGTTAAGGGGATTGATGCCCGCGTTGGCTGCAATGTGACTGCTATTGATAGAGCCGCTAAAAGCATAACCTATGTAGAAGGCGGAGAAGAGAAAACTCTGTCCTATGATGTGCTTGTTTTAGGTACTGGCTCTACTCCCGTCAAGCTGCATTTGCCTAATGCAGATGCAGAGGGTATTCATAGCTTTTGGTTCCCCTGGGACGTTTTAGCTGTGGACAAGGAAATTAAAGAGCGCAATGTTACTGATGCAGTAATCATTGGCGCTGGCTTTATTGGTATGGAGCTGGCTGAGGCTATGAAAACCCGTGGTCTCAACGTAAGCATTGTGGAGATGCAGGACCGTCTGCTGCCCCAGATGCTGGATAAGGAAATGGCTGACCTTTTGAAGAGAAATATTAAAAGCAGTGGCCTTAACCTGCATTTAGAAGAAAAGACTGTTGGCTTTACTGTAGAAAATGGCGTAGTTACTGGCGTTGAAACTGATAAAGGCCTTATTCCTGCACAGCTGGTTATTGTGGCTGTTGGTGTCCGTCCTAATGTGGAGCTGGCAAGAGCAGCAGGTCTGGATATTGGACCTACTGGCTGTATTGCTGTTAACGAATACCTGCAAACCAGCGACGAAAACATCTACGCTGGCGGAGACTGCGCAGAAAATACTCATCGTGTAACTGGCAGCAAAATCTTTACTCCCATGGGCTCCACAGCTAACAAGCATGGCCGTGTAATTGCAGATAATATTTGTGGTGATAAGGTAAAATATCCTGGCGTTCTGGGTACTGGCATTTGCCGCATTTTTGGCATGCAGGCTGGCAGCACTGGCCTTAATGAACGCAGCGCTGCAGCGGCAGGGCTCAAATTCAAGACTGTAATTACTCCTGGCAGCGACCGTTTAGGCTATATGCCCGGTGTTGGCAGCCTTGTTATTAAGCTGATTGCTGAAGAGGGTACCGAGCGTATTTTGGGCGTACAGGCAGTAGGAGCAAGTGTTGATAAGCGTATCGACACCATGGTAGCTGCTATTTCCATGGGCGCAACCTTAGACGATTTGTCCAACTTTGATATTGCCTATGCACCGCCCTTTAATGGTCCTATTGACAATCTTTCCACTGCAGCCAATGTATTGCACAACATTATGACCGAGCAGATGCATGGTATTAACCCTAAGGATTTTGAAGAGCTGCGCAAGAGCGGCGAGGACTTCCTCTTTGTAGATGTGCGCACCTGCGGTGAGTTCTGCAGAAACTGCATTGCAGATATTAAAAATAGAGTAAATATGCCCTTGGACCAGATTCGCGACCATTGCTGCGAGCTGTGCGACAAAGACAGAAAGATCATTACCTCCTGCCAGATTGATTTGCGCGGCTATGAGGCAGAGGTAATGCTCCGTGCCAATGGCTTTAAGAATGTATTCAGCCTAGAGGGCGGTATGAGCGCATGGCCCTATGGTACAGAATGTCTTAATAAAAAATAGTCCCATTAATTTTGCTGGTAGAAACGGAAAAAACGGCAAGCTTATAAAGGAGGCAGTAAGATGAGTGAATTTGTTGAACGCATTGGAATGGCAGCAGGTAACAATTTTAAGTCTGGCTTTAATTGTGGCGAAGCAATCGTCGAGACCTTCCGCAAGGAATGCGGCGTAGATATTGACGATAACGCTTTCCGTCTGTGCTCCGGCTTTGGCGGTGGCATGGGTCACGCTGCAGATGTTTGCGGTGCTCTTGTGGGCTGTGTTATGGTTATCAGCACTTTAGTAGGCCGCAATCATCCTGCTGAAAAACCTTTAAAGGAAATTTACCCTATTTCCAAGGAATTCCATGACCGCTTTGCTGAAGCCTTTGGCTCTACTAAATGCAGTGATCTGATGCCCTATGAGTTTGATACTCGTGAGCATTTAAAGAACTGTCTGAAGCTGACTAATAAGGTTGCACAGCTTTTGGCTACATTCCTGCTTGAAAAGGGACTTATTAAAGAAGAATAGTATAAATTTGTTCTAAAAGCGTAACGCTTTTTACAAAAAAGAAAGTGCACAGGTAGAATTTGCGTACAAACGTAGCTTTTGCTTGTGCATTTTCCGTAGCAGTGCTACAATAAAAAGACATTAGATTATAAAAATATACTAAATTAATGAATTGAGGGTGTTGAAAAATGAAATTTGCTAAACGTATGGAACGTATGCAGGCTTCTGAAATCCGTGAGCTGCTGAAATTGACTGCACAACCGGATATTATTTCCTTTGCTGGCGGTCTGCCTGCTCCTGAGCTGTTCCCTGTAGAAGAAATTGCCAAGGTTTCCCATGATCTTGTTCTCAAAGAAGGTCGTCAGCTGCTGCAATATGCAACTACCGAAGGCCGTCCTACTCTGCGTGCTAAGATTGCTAAACGTATGGCAGACAAATATAATACTAAGGTTGATCCCGATGATATTCTGATTACTACCGGCTCTCAACAGTGCCTGGACTTTGTCGGCAAACTGTTCCTGGATCCCGATGACGTTGTACTGTGCGAAAGCCCTTCTTATCTGGGCGCTCTCAATGCCTTCAACGCTTATCAGCCTAAATTCGTTGAGGTTCCTACTGACAACGGCGGTCTGATTCCTGAAGAGCTGGACAAAATTTTGGAGACTACTCCTAACTGCAAATTTATCTATGTAATTCCTGACTTCCAAAACCCCACTGGTCGTACCTGGTCCATGGAACGCCGTCAAAAATTTATGGAAGTTGTTAATAAACACAACCTGCCCGTAGTAGAGGATAATCCCTATGGCGAGCTGCGCTATGAAGGCGAAATCCTTCCTTCCCTGAAATCTCTGGATACTAAAGGCCTGGTAATGTTCCTGGGTACCTTCTCCAAAATCTTCTGCCCGGGCCTGCGTCTTGGCTGGGTAGCTGCTGAGCACAGCCTGCTGACTGAGTTCGTAAAGATTAAACAAAGCGCTGACCTGCACACCTCCAACTTTGACCAAGGTGTTGCAGATGCTTATATGGACGCTTATGATCTGGACGAGCATGTTAAGGAAATCGTTGCTCTCTACAAGCATCGTCGAGATCTGATTCTCAAATCCATGGAGGAATATTTCCCTGCTGGTACTGAATGGACTCATCCTGAAGGTGGTCTGTTCCTGTGGCTGACCTTCCCTGAAGGCGTAAGCGCTCGCAAGGTATTCTCCAAATGCATCGAGATGAAGGTTGCCGGTGTAATTGGCGACGCTTTCTATCCTAACCAAAAAACTGACCGCAGCATGCGTATCAACTACTCCAACATGCCTGATGACCGCATTGTTGAAGGTATTAAACGTATGGCTAAGGCTATTGAAGAGTGCATGTAATTTAATAGTGCAAAATTTAAGGGACTGCTTCGGCAGTCCCTTTTTGTGTGCCAATGGCTGGTAATGGCAAGACTTGTTTTATTAGATTGTGGTGAATTACTGAGAAATAAGTAAATTTGTAGCTGTTCTGGAATATAGGTCGCTGCTAAATTTGCACAAAAAATCCGTACACAAAATAGCCTTTGTGTACGGACGCGTTTCAAACCGATGAAAACTTACTTATTTAATTTTTACTTCGCCCTTCATAACTCTGTTGAAGATAATGTAGAGAACCTCAGCAGATTCATCAGAGTATTTGAACAGCAAATCGCCTTTTTTAGTGTGGTAGGTAACCATGTTCATGCCGTCAAAATCAGCACCGGTGATTTCGGACAGAGGCACTGCTTTGGTAAGCTTTTGGCCGAGATAAATAATGCGCTCTGTAGTCAGGAAGAAATAGCCCAGCTCCAACAGTACGTTGGTTTCCTCCTTGATAGTGGGGTGCTGGATATGATCGCCCTGGAAGGAAACAGTTTCATCAATACGGAATTTGCGAGTGAGCTCAAAATAGTTGTCTTCCTTCTCAATGGTTTTGTATTCGCAGAGACCGCAGTTGGAATATACCAGACATTTTTCGCCTTTTTCCAAGGGCAGAGTAACATCCATAGGTTGAATGTCATGGTTTTCTGCGTTCCACAAATCACGGTAATGGTGCAGTGCGTTTTCAATATTATTTTTGAATTCATAGGGAACATCCAGCTTTTCGCAGTCCGCTCTGAATTGAGCCTCCTGGTCAGGAGTGTAGCGGCGTGCTTGGCTGATGTCTTCAAATTTTAGATTAAAGTAGTCTTGGAATACTTGTTTGCGAATGGACAGACCGTCTTCGTAGTCGTAGCCAAAGAGCTTATTTATTTCACCGATAGTAAGCTTTTCCTCGCCGTTTAAAAGCTTGCGGCAACGATTAAAGTAGGCTGCAGTTTTTGCACCTTTGTCAGCCATTTTTACTAAATGGGGAGGCAGTTCCAATACTTCGGCTAAATGCTGTCCCTGAGCAAACAGCGGGTCATCAGCACTCATTGCATCACTGTAAACTACATCAGCCAGCTTGCGGTAGATACCACTGCGTTGGTTGAGGCTTTGGTCGTCAAGCTTAGCTCCCCAGCTTTTGAGAGCAGACTTAACCTTGTCAGCAGTGAGCTCCTGTGCGTTTTGAGCGTCTGCCAAGATGTTGTTGATTTCCTTCCAAGCGTTTTCAGTGGGCTTGCCGCTGAACATTTTAGAGAAGAAGCCACAGGCCTCCAGTTCTTGTTTAATATAAGGCTTCAATTTGCCACATCCTTTGTATCATATTGCGAGTTACGAAACTTATATAATAATCATTATACTGTAAAAGCTCTGTGAAATAAAGAGCAATTTGTAAAAAGTGATACATAAGTCGGTATAAGAATAGGGGCACAATGGTTAAGAAGCAAAATAGCATCAGCTTATGGTGCAATTTAAGAAATTAGGACTAGGGCTATGTCATCTTAGGCTGCTTACTACTGCTAATATTGTGTTAATTTAGGTACTGCGTTTATGTGGAAAAGTGTTACATTTTTTAGGATAAAGTGCTGTTTATGGTGAAATGAAAGGGCTTGTGCTATAATATAGCTAGTAAATTAAGTTAGAAAAAATTCATATAGAACAGCTATAGCTGCAATAAAAAGCTAATATATATGGAAAAAGCTTTTGCGCCTTAGCGGTGTTTTGCTTTGGAGGGAATGTAAATGTCTCTGTTTGATGAACGTGGAGATAGTAAGGTTAATTGGAAGGTAAATTTGGCCGTTTTATGGTTTGGCGTTTTTTGCGCTTGTGCCAGCTATACAAGCTGTGTGCCATTTTTACCCATATATGTTTTAAAGGAAATGCATGTTGCTCCAGATGAAGTAAATTATTGGAGTGGTATTGTTTATGCTATTACTTTTTTAGGTTCTGCCGTTATGGCACCATATTGGGGTGCATTGGCAGATAAGGTAGGCCAGCGCAAGATGGCTATTCGTGCAGGCTTCGGTCTGGCTATAACCTATTATCTCACAGGTGCCTGTCAAAATATTTGGCAGCTCTTCGTTATTCGTGCTATCTGTGGTATTATTGCTGGCTTTGTTCCTGCTTCTCTCTCGCTTGTATCTTCAACTCTGCCACAGCAGCGTATGGGTTGGGGCATGGGCCTTATGCAGACTGCTATTGCCAGTGGCAGTATTTTGGGACCGCTGATGGGTGGATATCTATCCAGCTGGTTTGGCATGCGCGCGTCCTTTTATGTTGGCAGCCTGAGCTTGTTCCTGGCTAGTATTTTGGTCGTTTTTTTAGTGCATGATTTGCCATATTCTAAGGAAAAGCAAAGGGGCGAGGTGCATCTTCTCCGTGATCTTAAGGAATCCCTGGAAAATAAGGATTTAGTTTTCATCATGGTGATGTTTTTCATCATTCAGTCCTGTGTAATGATTATTCAGCCTCTTATTACTATGTATGTAGGTAGTTTGATGGGTAAAATGGATGATGAAACAATTAAGATGGCAGGTATCATTTTCTCGCTGGCGGGTATTGCAGGTATTATTGCAGCACCATATTGGGGCAAGCGCGGGCAGCGTCATGGCTATGTGCGTACCTTCTGCTTAGTAACCTTTGGCGCAGGCTTTATAAATTTGTTCCAAATGTTTATTGGCTCCGTAATGCAGTTTGCGGTAATACAGTTCTGTTATGGTTTATTCCTGTCCGGTGCAATTCCTAATATTAACGCCAGCCTGACCAAGATTACGACTCAGGAAATGCGTGGCAAGGCTTTTGGTCTTGTTACATCAGCACAGCAATTTGGCGGCGTAGTTGGACCTCTTTTAGGCGGTGTTCTTGGCAGCATGATGCCTACACGCTTTGTTCTTGTGACAACAGGCTGCATTCTTATGAGCTCCGCTGCCTTTTCCTATTTCACTAGGGTTAAAGGGAATAAGGATGCCGCAGATATTTAAAGGTTTCATAAATGCAAAATGAGGTTGGGACAAAACCATCCTAAAAAAGAAAAACCAGTGGTTGTTTACCGTCAGGTAAATTTCCACTGGTTTTTTATGTCTAAAGTACACAACGAGCAACTTTTCTGTTAGAATTTAATCACCACAAATAAAACAACAGTGAATTTACGAAAATACACGCAGCGTGTGGCTGCAGCTTAACTTCATATATATGTAAAAAGGCGCTAATTTGAGAAAATACTCAAATTAGCGCCTTTTCTTTGTTTATGAAGCTAGTTTTGTCCCAGCCTCGTTTTTTTGCTATTTATAAAGAAGATATGGTTCTGCCTTTTTTTGGAATTCTTCGCATTCCTTCTGCCAACGAGCAAAGGCTTGCTGTGGTGCTTCACCCTGCCTTAGACTATCCTCGCCTAAAGCGATATCAGCCTTGTATCCAGGCTGCTTATAGCCTCGTTTGGTAAATTCTACATTGTTGGGGTAAAGAGACATAACAGTTGAAGCTATGGTATATTCCAGCTCTGGTAGATTGACGGTTCGAGGATTGGTGATGTAGATTTCTACACCCTGAATGCATTTGTCCTTGTTTCTGCCGTAGCGGGGAATGAAGCTGGCACTTCTGAAGCGTACTCCCTTAAGACCAAGGCTGTCCAGAGCTTGTTTGAGCTGATGGGCGTTGGCGTATTCTGCTCCAACGAAATGGAAGGGCTTGGCAGTGCCAACACCTACTGCCATATTAGTATCGCCGCAGATACCTGTTACACCATAGAGAATAGCTGTTTCAACCGTAGGAATGAGGGGCGAGGGCTGAACCCATTCCAGACCAGTATCCTGCCACAGCATACTGCGTTTCCAGTTTTTCATAGGAATAACTTGGAGCTTGCAGTTGATGTTTTCTTCTTTGTTTATATATTGGGCATATTCGCCAATGGTCAGGCCATGACGGAGAGGAATAGAGTAGAGACCAATAAAGGTTGCATATTCAGGCTTTAGTACCGGTCCTTGAACTGCTCCTCCCAGAGGATTAGGTCGGTCAAGGATAATAACTTCCTTATTTAGCTTGGCGCATTCCTCCATAATATAGGCTAATGTTGAAAAGTATGTATAATGGCGTGTGCCTACGTCCTGAATGTCTACCACCATGGCGTCGATACCTTCCAGCATAGCTGGTGTAGGACGACGGTTATCGCCATAAAGACTGTAGATGGGAACATCATTGTATGTGGAATTCTGGATTTTTTTACCAGCTCTGACAGCACTGTAAAAGCCATGCTCGGGTACATAGATGGCCTTTAGGCCATAGCTTTGTCCTAGGCGATCTGCAGTAAGCTTCAGACTGCCATTGACACCGGATTGATTGGTGAAAAGACCCAGCGCTTTGCCTTGGAGCAGTTTGCTGTATTCAGGTTCGTCAATGCGTTCCGTACCTAAAATGGTTCTTTCTGCAGCTGCACTTGGATCCTGTTTTGCTGTTCCACAGCCTGAAAGCAGTATGCATACCAACAATAGAAAAATTATTTTTCTCATAGGCGCCTCCTTTAGTGAATTAATAAACGTACACTTTTGTTACCTTTATTATACATTAGAAAAAGTAATGTGACAATTTATTTATTCCTTGTTTTGTAAAGGCTTTGTAAAAGAAAATGCTGCCCTCAGCTGAAGGCAGCATTGTTTGTTAAAAAGGCTATTAAACGATTTGTTCGCCGTGATATTTTTCGCCGTCGTTTTCAGGCAACAGACCATAGTGCTCGGTCCACAGGGTTTTGTATTTTATAGCCTGTGCGTGGATGGAGTCGAAGCCGTCATCGCCCAAGGTTTTGATAACTTTAGCAGGAATGCCTGCAACCAGAGAGTGGGGAGGAACGATGGTGCCCTTGGTTACTACAGCGCCAGCTGCAACAATGGAGCCAGTGCCGATTACAGCGCCGTCCAGAACGGTTGCATGCATACCGATAAGGCAGTGGTCCTCAACGGTGCAGGCATGGAGAAGTGCGCAGTGACCAACAGTTACATAGTCACCAACAACGCAGGCATAATTGTCGGCTACGTGGAGTACGCTGTTGTCCTGAATGTTGGAATAACGACCGATTTCGATACGGTTAACGTCACCGCGTACAACAACGCCAGGCCATACGCTGCTGTATTCTTTCATTTCAACCTTGCCAATAAGAGTAGCGGTGTTGAATGCATATGCTTTTTCGTCAATTTTGGGAGCTTGTCCTTCAAATTTAAAAATCATATATATTTCCCCTTTCAGAAATATTGCAGGCCTATAAAGGCTTGCTAATTAATAATTAACTCTATAGGCTAATTATTAATCTAAAATAGGCTAATGTCAAGGACTTCACAATGATTTCGCATTCTAGGCAGATTTACTTGCAAGGCCTTGTCCTTGGACTTATAATAATGGTATATGAAAGGAGTTTTATGAAAAATAGAAGAAATATTATGTTAATTTTACGAGTTATTGCTTACGGTATTTTTCTGGGAGCAGTAATTTATGGCGCTTATTCCTCGCCCTACAATCCTCATCCAAAGTCAACGGAGGATATACGGAATTGGGTAGCTGGCTTTGGCAGTCTGGCGCCTTTGATTTATGTGGCAGTCTACACTGTTCGCCCTGTTTTGTTCTTTCCGACTCTGCTGCTGAACTTGAGTGCAGGCGTTCTCTTTGGCCCCTTTTTGGGAGTGCTGCTGGTGCTGACAGGTGGCCTTGGCTGTGCCAGCTTTTGTTATCTGATGGGGCGCTTTGGCGGCGGTCAATGGCTGCTGAATAATTTTGGCGGCAGCTGGGGTGAGCGCCTGAAGGCGTATCTTTTAGGCAAGGACAGCTTTACCAAAATGCTGTGGCTGCGTACTGTACCGATTTTTCCCTATGACCCTGTAAGTATTATTTCCGGCAGCGTGGGACTTGATTACAAAATCTATGCTGCAGCTACTATTTTAGGTATGCTTCCGGGAGCAATTGCCTATAATTTTTTGGCAGATTCCTTTGGTACCAGCAAATTTTATGGTGCAATCCTAGTGACGATTCTGGCCTTTGGTGTGCCTCTCGTATGGTGGAAGCGCTGTGGCGCTGCTAGAGACTTAGGTGAAGGTAAATAGACAGATAAGAAGGATGTGAAATGATGGCTAAAAATACAGAGATTGAATTAAAGCTTGTAGTTAGCAAGGAAAATTTGAAGAAAATGCTGGGATTGGATTTTGTTCAGGAGGCTATCCGTCAGGATAGTAAGAAAAAGCGCAAGCTGATTTCCAGCTATTATGATACTGAGGATTTGGCCTTTAAGGCTCAGGGTATTGCCTATCGTGTCCGTGATAAAGGCGATGGTACCTTTGAAGCTACAGTAAAAACATCACGCCGCAACAGCGCCGGTCTTAGCGAGCGTTTGGAACTGAATATTCCTCTGAGTGAGGATAAAGCAGTGCTGGAAGGATTTCTTGATTTAGGTCTGGAACAGGATTTGGTGGATTTGGCTCCTAATGGAGTGGTGCAGCTGTTCAAGGTCAGCGTGGAGCGCACTACCTACATTCTTGATTTGGACGGTGCTGTGGCAGAGCTGGCCATTGATAACGGACGTATTACTGCTGGGAAAGCCAAGGACAAGATTGATGAAATTGAAATAGAGCTTTTGGAAGGCGACAAGGGTGTACTGCTGGATTTTGCAGCACGTCTTGCAGCTGTAGTTCCCATGTTTGTAGAAAAGCGGAGCAAATTTGTACGTGGTCTGGCCCTTCGCGGTATTGAGACCAAGGAGGAGACTCTGCGCAGTCGTATTAGCGGCGACGGCTGTCGTGAAGGCTTTATGGCAGCAATCCAGAAGCATTGCGATATGCTTTTAGATGGTCAGAAGGTACTTCTGGCGGAGGAGCTTGACGAGGAATGGATTAAGGCTCTTAAAAAGGAGCTGTACTTCTTGCGCAGCCTGCTTGCTTGTGTAGAGACTGCGACTGATAAGATTTTGGCGGAGTCTGCTGCTGCAGAGCTGGAGATGTGGAGGCAGCAGGTGGAGCGCTGTCTTACCTTAAGTGAGCTGGAGGAGCTGTGGGATGAGCTCCAGTCTGGCAGCAAGCTGCTGGAGAAGAACTCCCTTGATGGCAAGTTGAGTACAGTTTATGCTGGCGCCTTGGAAAAGCTGGTACAAATGGCTCAGGCAGGAAGTCTGACTGCTCTTGTTTTCGGCATTATCAGCTGGCTGTACAGCAGTTCCTGGAAAGACGAGGCGACCATGACAGCTCAGAGCATGGCAGTGGAGTGTCTTGATAAATGGCAGGCCAGCAAGAAAAAAGCAGAAACTGCAGAGGAAAAGCTTTTCCATGTGGAAAATATGCTGTTTTTAGCTAAGAGCATTAGCGGTAAGGGATTTAGTCGTGAAGCGGAATTGCTGAAAAAAGCTCGGCGCAAGCTGGCAGAGCGGGTAGGCGTACAGCGTAAGGAACAGCTTATGGCTGAGCTGATGTCTGGTAGTTCATCTAAAAATCTTTACCGTGATTGTGGTGTAGTTTTGGGCTATTTATTGAATAAAAAAATAAACTTAAAGGATTGATGATATGAGCTTTGCTTTTAACGGACAAGAATATAATTATCCCTCCAGACGCAGAGTAGTCTATGCCAAGCGTGGCATGGTTTGCACCTCTCAGCCTTTGGCGGCACAGGCAGGTCTGGCCATTTTGCAGCAGGGAGGCAATGCGGTGGATGCAGCTGTAGCAACTGCTATTTGCATGACTGTTTTAGAGCCTACTAGTAATGGCTTGGGCAGCGACGCCTTCGCCTTAGTATGGATTAAGGAAAAGCTGTATGCCCTTAACGGCAGTGGCTATGCACCAAAAAAATTAACGGCGGAGGTTCTGGCGGAGCAGGGCGTAACAGAAAAAATTCCCTATCGTGGCTGGCAGTCCGTTAATATTCCTGGCGCAGTTTCTGCCTGGGCGGAGCTTCATAAGCGCTTTGGCAGGCTTCCCTTTGCCAAGCTGTGTGAGCCTGCTATTTACTATGCTGAGGAGGGTTACCCTCTGTCTCCGTTGATTCAGAAGCTGTGGGACGAAAGCGTTGCGTTGTTTGAGGAATACAAGGATAAAGAAGAGTTCTGCGGCTGGTTTCCTACCTTTGCACCTGATGGTAAGGCCCCTGAGGTTGGTCAGCTGGTTAAGCTGCCTGATCATGGTAAAACTCTGCGCCAAATTGCTGAGACAAGCGGCGAAGCCTTCTATCGCGGTGAGGTAGCCGATACTATTGCTGCGTTCAGCGAAAAAACTGGCGGCTTTATCTCTAAGGAAGATTTGGCAAATTACCGTGCAGAATGGGTTGAGCCTCTGCATACAGAATATCGTGGTCATGAGGTGTGGGAGATCCCGCCTAATGGTCAGGGCATGACGGTGCTTATGGCACTGAACATTTTAAAGGGCTTTGATTTTGCAAAAAAGGAATGCGCCGACACCTATCACAAGCAGATTGAGGCTATGAAGCTGGCCTTTGCTGACACTATGGAATATGTTACTGACCCCCGTTATATGAATACTAAAGTTGAGGATATGCTTAGCGAAGCATATGCTGAAGCACGCCGCAGCCTGATTGGCAAGGAGGCCCTGGAGCCCAAGCCTGGCAGTCCCTTTAGCGGCGGTACTATTTATCTTTGCACTGCAGATAACGAGGGTAACATGGTTTCACTGATACAGAGCAATTACAAGGGCTTTGGCTCCGGTATTGTAGTTCCTGGTACAGGTATTGCTCTTAATGACAGAGCCAGCGGCTTTTCCCTGAACCCTGAATCTGACAATTATCTTCAGCCCTGGAAAAAGCCCTACCACACCATTATTCCCGGCTTTTTGACTAAGGACGGCAAGGCTGTAGGACCCTTTGGTGTTATGGGTGAATATATGCAGCCTCAGGGACAGCTGCAGGTAGTTATGGATACGGTGGACTTTTTGATGAATCCTCAAAACGCACTGGACGCTCCCCGTTGGCAGTGGATTGAGGGCAAAAAGGTTCAGCTGGAGGACGGCGTTCCTGTAGAGATTGTAGCAGAGCTGCAGCGTCGTGGCCACGAAATAACTGTTATGAGCGATTACACCAGCTTTGGCCGTGGCCAGATTATCTGGCGTGATGAAAATGGTGTCTTGGCTGGTGCTACCGAGCCTCGTACTGACGGTACTGTGGCAGCCTGGTAAAAATAAAAGCCTTGATGTTTATATAATATATAAGAATGAGTGGTGATTTTTGTGCGCTTATATACTGCGTTATTACAAGACAAAGAGGAGCTTTTGGCAGCATTTGATGCTAGCAATACTGCCTACAGGCTGAGCAAGCTGGCAGAGCTTTCACCAAAGCTTAAGTTTGCAGATATGAATGAGCTTATCTGTACCATGGATGCCGAAAAGGCGGCATTGTTCCGTTCCTTTAGCCAAAATTTGGATGCACTTTCCGGTGCTGCTGTTTCCTTGGATGAAGTTCAGCTTTTGGCTCCTGTTGTGCATCCGCGTCAGGATATTATTTGTCTGGGAATTAATTATGCTGCTCATGCTATTGAAGCAGGACATTTTTCACATACTGCCTTTGGCGGTGAGCGTCCCTATACCATTTATTTTTCTAAAAGAGTTAATCGGGCCACTGCTTCAGGCGAAGCTATTCCTTCCTACAAGGGGCTTGTGGACAGTCTTGACTATGAGGCTGAGCTGGGTGTTATTTTAGGCAAAGATGCTAAATGCGTTAGTGAAGAGGACGCCTTGGATTACGTTTTTGGCTATACCATTATTAATGACGTCAGTGCCCGCAATCTACAGACACGACACAAGCAGTGGTACTTGGGCAAGAGCCTGGATGGTTTTACGCCTATGGGGCCCTGCATTGTTACTGCTGATGAAATTGAGGACGTGCAGAATTTAGATATAAGCTGTCACGTAAATGGTGAACTGCGTCAAAGCAGCAATACTAAACTAATGATTCAGACTGTAGCCAGTGCTATTGCTGAGCTGAGTCAGGGCATTACATTGCAGGCAGGAACTATTATTGCTACGGGAACTCCTGCTGGCGTAGGTATGGGCATGAAGCCGCCTACATTCCTGAAAAAGGGCGATGAAATCGTCTGCGAAATCAGCGGCATTGGCAAGCTGGTTAACACAGTAGAATAAAGAAAAAATTAATCCCCATGGATTAGGCGCAAACCTTTTCCGTGGGGATTTTGTTTATTTTCCTGTGCCAATAAGCTGTATAAGGACTATTTCAGGAGCTTTTTCTGTCCTGATAGGTGTGCCCCAATAGCCATAGCCGTTATTCGTAATGGCAGTCATGCTGTCAAAGGCAGCCCTGCCATAATCTAAGAGGTACATTCTTTTGGTGATTAGTCGATTGGGAAAAAGCTGACCAGTATGAGTATGTCCTGCCAGATAAAGGTCATAGCCTGCCTCTGAGGCTGCCTGCATACGTCTTGGCTGGTGGTCCAGTATAATAGTATAGTAATGCTGGTTATTGCTGCTAAGGCGTTTCAGTTCCTTGACATCCTTGCTTTTACTGTAATCTTCTAGTCCAACAAGCTTTATTCGTCCATCTACAAAGGCGTAGCTGTCTCGAAGTACCTGAATATTTTGCTCCTCCAGACGCTTTTGCCAGCTTAGCGGCTGGTCGAGGTAGTCGTGATTGCCATAGGCCATAAAGACACCCTTAGGTACCTTAAGCTGACCGAGGGGAGCAAGGGAATTCTCCTTTAATACGTAGGCCTGCTTTTCGTCGAGAACATCGCCTGCTACAAGAACAAGGTCGGGCTGAAGCTGATTTACACGTTCTGTAAGACGTTGAGCATAGTCTTTTCCTAAAAGTCTGCCAAGATGGATATCACTGAGGAAAACGATTTTATAGTTTTCACCATGGGATAGCTTGGCAGTAGTAATTCTTTCAGTTCTCACAACGGGGCTATAGGCGTTTATACTGCCCCAGGCTATGAAGCAGAAAATAGCAATGACGCCAACAAGAGCCAGCTTTTCTGAGGGAAGAGGAAACCCGATGAACTTTGAGGCCAGCCAAAGCAGTAAATGTAAGACTGCCAATAGCAAGGAATAGTAGGCGAAAGCCATCCACAGGCCGCCAAGCCAGGAGCTGGCTTTTATAAGCAGCAAAGGTGCTGTTTCAGGTAGGGCTCTGGATATAATGTTATTGCAGGCTAAAAATAGGTAGATGAGTCCAAAGCTAAGACTGTGTGACAACGGAAAATTAATACGATAATAAAAATATGTAATTAAGAGCAGTAGCAGATTTACTGTGCCGATGAAAATAATAATATGCATAGCAAGCTCCTTCTAAAGAGGTTTTTGATATTTGTATTTGTTACTTAATTATAAAATCTAGAGTCAGCTTGAAGTCAAGAGTCAGAAGTAAATTTTTTGTAAATTAACCAGAGCTTTTAGATATAGCTAGAGCTGGAGAAATATTATATAATGGTGAGCAGAGGCGAGCTTTCGCCCTAGAGCGGAACAGGCTGACGGAGCCTGTCAAAATTTGCAGAGGAGGAAGTGTTGATGAAAAAATTAGCGGCTTTTTTGACCGCAGGTTTATGCTTTTTTAGCTCAGTAGCTCTGGCTATGTCTAAGGAAATAATTATTCTGCACACAAATGATATCCATGGCGGAGTAGACAATAATATAAGTCTGCCCTGCCTTGCTCAATATAAAAAAACACTGCAAAATGATGGTGCGCAGGTTGCTTTAGTTGATGCAGGTGACGCGCTGCAGGGTTCTGCTTTGGCTGAACAGACTAAGGGAGCTGCTGTTCTCCGCCTCATGAAGCAGACAGGCTATGATTTTATGCTTCTGGGACGACATGATTTTGACTATGGCGTAAAGCATTTGCTGGATTTAAATACTCAGCTCCAGGGTGAATACTACTGTATAAATTTGGGTTATAAAAATCTAGACCAAGCTTCTTTGCCAGGCTATAAGATAATTGATTTTTCAGGTACCAAGGTTGGCTTTGTGGGCTTTACTGCACCAACCGCCATAGATGAGCTTAATAAAGCGAATTTTAAGGATAAAGTCAGCGGTATATCCTATAACCTTGGTAACACAGCGGAAAGTAAAAAGCTATATAAGTACTTGCAAAAGCAAATTAATGATGCTCGCAGTGAAGGAGCTAGGCATATTATTTTAGTACTCTATACAGAAAGCCTTTCTGGCAGCTGGAGTCCTGAAGCAATTGCAAAAAATACTAAGGGCTTGACATGTATTATTATGGGCGGAACTCACCAGTGTATTGATAACTTGTGGGTAAAATCTCAGAATAATAAGGACGTGCTTGTTGTGCAGGCCGGCAGCAAGCTGCAGTCTGTTGGTAAGCTGACAATCGGCAAAAAGGGCACACCCTCTAGTGAGCTTGTTTACAGCGTATATCTATCCGATAAGGCAGTAGCTTCAGCAGTAGCTGCTGAAAGAAAGCATTTGGCACTTGTTGCACGTCAGCAGGTTGGTTATTCCAATGTGTACCTGTACTCAAAGGACCCTGGTACAAGACAGCGTTACGTTGGCAGCCATGAAACCAATATGGGAAATTTTGCTGCTGATGCCTACAAAGCTGCTCTTGGTGCTGACCTGGTGCTGCTAAACAGTGGGGAGCTTACAGGTGAGCTTCCCTACGGTAATATTACATATCAAAGCCTTTTGGAAGCATTTCCTCATGAATACAGCTGTTGTCTGATTGAAGCTACAGGTAAGCAGGTTTTAGATGCGTTGGAAATGGGAGTGCATCGCTTTCCTGATGAGTTTGACGGTTTTATGCAGGTTGCAGGTCTGAGCTATACCATTGACACAGGGATTAATTCCAATGTGGTACTTGATAGGTACGGAAACTTTAAGAATGTGGCAGGAGCATACCGCGTCAGGAATGTTATGGTAGGGAAAAGTCCGCTTGCTTTGGAAAAGATATATCGCGTTGGCGGCAGCAGCAGGGCTTTAAAATATCTTGGTCATGGCATGAGCATGTTTAAGGGATGTAAGGTTCTGCAGGAGGGGAAATTTCTGCAGGCAGATGCCTCTAAGCTTTATATTAAAAACAAGCTTAAGGGTCAGATTACCTGGAAATATCATAATCCATATGGAGAAGAAAGAATAAAATTTAAATAATTTGCTAAAAGCAGAGCTGTGCTGTACGGCTCTGCTTTTAGTTTTTAGAGGTATTTACTTAGCTTATGGTAAATTTCTGTAGCTTAAATAGTGCTTTAGACTATTACTGAAATACATATTGACATAAAAATCACATAATGATATAATTAAAAATTTTTGACATATGTATAAGGCCGTGTTATCATTAACTTATGATACTATGTCAAGGAGGGTTCAGAATGTTTGCTACAGGTGACAAGGTCGTTTATCCCCTGCATGGCGGAGCTATTATCAGAGATATTGAGGTTAGAGAACAAGACGGTAATAATATTGCATATTATATTTTGCAGATGCTGTTTGAAAACATGATTGTGGCTATTCCTGTCAGCAATGCTGAGCACCTTGGCTTAAGACCTATTGGTGATGATGCACTGCTGACAAAGGTGGAAATTGTGCTTCATGAAGAGCCTGATGTGCAGTCCGTGAAAAGTATTTCCTGGAATAGGCGTTTTCAGCTATATATGGATAGGATAAAAAGCGGTGATATTTTAGAGGTTGCCAAGATTTTTAAGCTGCTGAGCATTATGGAGAATAATAAAAAGATTTCTGTTGGTGAACGGAGGCTGCTTCATAATACTAAGCAAATACTGCAGAGTGAGATTATGCTCATTAGAAATGTTGATGCTGATGCTGCTAACCAGTGGCTTGATGCTTGCTGTGCCGAATAGGTTTTTAGAGGTGTGATTTAGTGATTGTACGTGTGCGAATTATAAAAGAGTGTTGCTGATGCAACACTCTAATTTTTTACAATATTGTTACATGATTCACATATTTGTTCGGAATAATTACTTGTAATTTGATACATATCGAGTTATTATATAATAGATAAAATATCACAATATTTATCGTTAAGAGAATTTTGAAGAAAGGAGGAAAAAGATGTTGAAGAAAATTCTTAGCCTGACTGTTTCGTTTATTGTTATCGTTACCGGACTCATACTTACTGACAATGTCATTCCTTATCTTTCGGAATATTTAGGCTATGACTTACATGGCAATGGTATTTTTGGTATTTCCTTTGCGTACATCGGCTTAGGTCTTTTGGGAGTGGGTTTGTTTGGTTGGCTGGCACTGGTGCTGGAGCCGTTTATCACCAATTCCATTTATAATGCATCTGAGCGTTGGACAGCAGCACTGTCACGTATTCCCACCAGCGATATTTTGGTAATTGTCTTTGGCGTTGGTATCGGACTTATTTTGGCAAATCTGATTGGTGCTCCTTTTTCCAGACTGCCTATTGTTGGCTCCTATATTCCTATTATTCTGAGCCTGATTATGGCTGTTGTAGGTGCAAAGCTGGCCCTGCGCAAGCATAACGATATTGTTGGCTTCTTCAATCGTATTCCCAGCCGCAAGGCTGTGAAGGCACCTGATAAAAATGATGTTAAGGCAGGTCCCTTGGGAGACCGTTTGTACAGCAGCAACAAGCTCCTTGATACTAGTGTTATTATTGACGGACGCATTATGGATATTCTTTCCACCGGATTCTTGGACGGTCGCATGGTAGTACCTAACTTTGTCCTGGAAGAACTGCAAAAGCTTTCTGATTCCTCTGATGGTCTGAAGCGTGCTAAAGGTCGTCGTGGTTTGGATTTGGTTCATGATATGCAGGTCAGTTATAAAGGTCAGGTTCTTATTGTAGATAATGACTATGATGATATTAGCGAGGTTGATGCTAAGCTAGTACGTCTGGCTAAGCAATCAGATGCTGCTATTATTACTAATGATTTTAACCTGAATAAGGTTGCTGAGATTCAGGGCATAAAGGTTCTGAACATTAATGAGCTTGCGAATGCTATTAAGCCTATTGTAGTTGCAGGCGAGGAAATGAATGTTTACCTGGTGAAAGAGGGCAAGGAGCAGGGACAGGCTATTGCTTATCTTGATGATGGTACCATGATCGTTGTTGAAAACGGTCGTGATTCCTTAGGCAACAGCATTCCTGTTATTGTAAGCTCTGTTTTGCAGACTTCCGCAGGCAGAATGATTTTTGCACGTGCTAAGGAATAATGCAGTTATAATTTGATATTGGAAACGAGGCAGGGGAAATGCAGAAGCTTATTGCTGTTATACCGGCGGCTGGCGCAGGCAAGCGTCTCGGCCTAGGTATAAATAAGGCCTTTGCTATGCTTAGGGGCGCACCGCTGATTGTGCATTGCCTGGCTATGCTGGCTGAAACAAATTTAATTACCCGGGCAATAGTGGTTCTGGCACCTGCTGAGGTGGACGAAGGAAGACTGCTGCTGGAGCGATATCAGCAGCAGTTTTTTTCAAATCTACCCTTTGCAGTAGTTGCCGGTGGTAAGGAGCGTCAGGATTCTGTAGCTAACGCTCTGCGTACTATTGATGAAAATGAAGGATATGTTGCTGTTCATGACGGCGCCAGACCCTTTGCAGGCAAAGAGGTTTTTGAACGCACCTTGGCGGCTGCTGTAAAATATGGTGCAGCTATTGCTGCTGTACCCGTTAAGGATACTATTAAGGTTGTAGATGAGCAGGGAATGGTTGTGGCTACTCCAGAGCGTAAAACCCTGCAGGCAGTGCAGACACCGCAGATTTTTGAGCTGGGGCTTTTAAAGACGGCCTATGCCTATTTAGAGCAGCATCCGGCGGCTGTTACAGATGATGCTTCTGTAGTGGAGCTTTCTGGTCATGGTGTTGCAGTTGCTTTAGGCAGATACGAGAACATTAAGGTTACAACTCCGGAGGATTTGGTGTTTGCAGAAAATCTTCTGGAGCAGCAGGAGAAGTAATATGGAGAATAAAATTGTGATGCCGCAGTTTCGTATTGGCAGCGGCTATGATGTACATAAGCTTGTTGAGGGGCGTAAGCTGATTTTATGCGGCGTAGAGGTTCCTTACGAGCTGGGTCTTTTGGGTCACAGTGATGCAGACGTGGCTTTGCACGCTCTCATGGATGCTCTTTTGGGAGCAGCTGCATTGGGAGATATTGGCAAGCATTTTCCTGACACTGATATGCGCTTTAAGGGTGCAGACAGCGTTAAGCTGACAGAACATGTTCTGCTGCTTTTAAAGGAGCAGGGCTGGCGTGTAAATAATGTTGATGTAACTATTATTGCTCAACGCCCTAAGCTGGTTTCCTTTATTCCGGCAATGCGCAGTAGGGTTGCTCAGGTTCTGGAGCTTTCTGAGAATTGCGTAAATGTTAAGGCTACTACTACTGAAAAGCTTGGCTTTACCGGCCGTGGAGAAGGCATTGCGGCTGAGGCAGTAGCAAGTCTGATAAAATAAGCTGGTTCAGGCAAGTATTTGTCACTTTAATGTACAAGTAGGAGCCTTTTTATGGTATAATATTATAATGTGTTAGTAACATTAATTTAAATTAATAGCTGCTTGGCAGCTTATATGGAGGTATATGTGATGAATGAAGTTAGAGTAAGATTTGCACCAAGCCCCACTGGTCCGTTTCATATTGGCGGCGCTCGCAGTGCTCTGTTCAACTGGCTGCTGGCTCGTAAAACCGGCGGCAAACTGATTCTGCGTATTGAGGATACTGACAGAGAGCGTTCTACACCGGAATCTGAAGAAAATATCAAGGCTGCTTTAAAATGGCTTGGTATGGACTGGGATGAGGGCGTTGATGTAGGCGGTGAAAATGGGCCCTACCACCAAATGGAACGCTTGGACATCTACAAAAAATATACTGATCAGCTGCTGGCTGAGGGCAAGGCTTACTACTGTTACTGCACCGACGAAGAGCTGGAAGAAGAACGTCAATCCCTGATTAAAGAAGGCAAAATGCCTCGTTACATGGGTAAATGCCGCAACCTTACTCCTGAGCAAATTGCTCAATATGAGGCTGAAGGACGTAAACCCACTGTTCGTTTCCGTGTTCCTGCTGACCAACAGATTTTGGTTCGTGACCTGGTTCGCGGCGACGTTGTTTTTGATTCCAACAATATCGGCGACTTTGTAATTGTTAAGTCCGACGGTATTCCTACATATAACTACGCAGTAGTAATTGACGATGCTTTAATGCATATTACTCACGTAATTCGTGCTGAGGAGCATTTGTCCAACACTCCGCGTCAATGCTTGGTATATGATGCACTGGGCTTTGAAAAACCTGTATTTGGTCATATCTCCCTGATTTTAGGCAAAGACCACACCAAGATGAGCAAGCGTCATGGTGCAACCTCTGTTGACCAATATCGTCAGCTGGGCTATCTGCCTGAAGCTATTAACAACTTCCTGGCACTTTTGGGCTGGGCTCCTAACAGCGAGCAGGAAATCTTCTCTATGGAAGAGCTGATTCATGAGTTCTCCATGGAAAGAGTTGCCAAGAATCCTGCAGTATTCGATATTGACAAGCTGAACTGGATTAATCAGCACTATATGCGTCAACTGGATGCAGAAGCATTCTTCCAAGCTGCTAAACCTCATATGATTGCTGCAGGCTATATGACTGGCGAAGAAGAAGGCGAAAAGCTGGCTTGGCTCCACGAAGTAGTTGCAACTGCTCAAGACCACATTTCCTATGCAGCACAAATTCCTGCCAGCGTAGAAATGTACTTCAACGACGAATTTGATTTTGAAAACGAGGAAGCAGAGGCTGTTCTGAAAGCTGAAACCGTTCCTACCGTTATCAATATGCTCCTAGAAGAGCTGCCTCAGGTTGAAGCTCTGGACGCTGCTGCTGTTAAGGCTCTCTTCAAGAAAATTCAAAAAACCACCAAGCTCAAAGGCAAGGATGTATTCATGCCTATCCGTGTTGCTCTGACCGGCAACCAACATGGTCCTGAGCTGGCTGCTATGATTCCTCTGCTGGGCGTAGAACGCAGCAGCAACCGTATCAAAGCAAGCTTGGCAAAGGCTGGCGTTGAGCTGTAATTATTAATAAGTGGCTGTCAGACGTGGAACATTCCATGTCTGAAGCCAGTCTGGAAATAAAATTCTAATTGTTTATAAGGAGATGGACAATGGCTATTAGAGTATATAATACCCTGACTAAACAAAAAGAAGAGTTTGTACCTATTAACCCTGGCAAGGCAAATATTTATGTTTGCGGCGTAACTCCCTACAATCATCCTCATATCGGCAACGCTCGTCCCTTTGTAACCTGGGATGTAATCCGTCGCTTCTTGGAGCATGAAGGCTATGATGTGCTTCATGTACAAAACTTCACTGATATTGATGATAAGATTATCAATACTGCCAACAAAGAGGGCGTAGAATGGTTTAATATCTGCAATCGCTACATTGAGTCCTACTTTGAAGTAATGGATAAGCTCAATGTTCGTCGTGCTCATGTATATCCCCGTGTATCTGAGCATATTGATGATATTATCAAAACTGTACAAACCCTCATTGACAACGGCTACGGCTATGTTGTTGACGGCGATGTATACTACAGCGTAGAAAAATTCAAATATTATGGTCAGCTTTCCGGCCGTAATCTTGATGATATGCTGGCAGGTGCCCGCATTGACGTTGATGACCGCAAAAAGAATCCTATGGACTTTGCTCTGTGGAAATCTGCGAAACCGGGCGAACCCTCCTGGACCAGTCCTTGGGGTCAAGGTCGTCCTGGCTGGCACATTGAATGCTCTACCATGAGCATGAAGTATTTGGGCGAAACCTTTGACTTCCATGGCGGCGGCAGCGACTTGATTTTCCCTCACCATGAAAACGAAATTGCTCAATCTGAAGGCTGCACCAACTGCCATCCTTTCGTACACTACTGGCTGCATAATGGCTTCATTACTGTAGATAACGAAAAAATGTCCAAATCTCTGGGCAACTTCTTTATGGTTATCGACATTCTGGAGCACTTTGATCCTGAAACCCTGCGTTTCTTCATCGTATCCACTCATTACCGCAGCCCGCTGGATTTCAGCGACGAGCGTCTTAAGGAAGCACAAAAGAGCCTTGGTCGTCTGCGTCAGGCGCAGGAAACACTGGGTGAGCTGAGCGCAATGATGAGTTCAGGCGCAACTGAGAGCAGTCTGGTACTGCGTAAAAAGGCTGTCGAACTTCGCGATGCATTCATGGAAGCAATGCGTGATGACTTCAATACTGCTTTGGCAATCAGCCACATGTTTGCTCTGGCTAAGGAAATCAATATCTACAACAAAGAGGTTGTGGACGCTCAAGGCAAGCCTGATGGCAAGCTTGTAGCAATCCTTAATGACGTATTTGCTGAAATGTGCTCCATCATCGGCGTACTGGAAACCAAGGCTGCAGTAGCTCCTGCTGAAGCTGGCGATAACAAAGAGGCTGCTCTTGTAGAAATGCTCATTCAAATGCGTCAGGATGCACGTGCTTCCAAGAACTATGCTCTTGCTGACCAGCTGCGTAATCAGCTGACTGCTATCGGCATTGTACTGCAAGATACTCCTCAAGGAGTTAAATGGTCTAAGCAATGAGATTTGAACAATATCAAATGCTAAAGGCTCATGCGCTGGCTGCCTGTGAGGCGGCTGGCGTGGCCTTTCCTGCTACTAAGCAGATAAATCCTATTTTGCTGGCGTATATTGGTGATGTGGTATTTTCCATGTATATTCGCCTGCGTTTGCTTCCTACATCAAGCCACGTAAGGATTGTCCATGATTTGGGCTCTAAAATGGTGTCAGCCAAGTTCCAGTGTCTGGCGATGCAGGAGCTGGAGTCTGGTCTGTTCGAGGACGAGGCTATGATTTTCCGCCGCGGACGCAATGCTAAGTCCATGGTACCTAAAAGTGCATCTGTCCATGAGTATCGTATGGCAACTGCCTTCGAAGCTTTATTAGGCTACCTTTTTCTGGAGGAAAGGCAGGAGCGTCTGGAGGAGGTTATGGATATCTCCTTTGACATTATTATCGGCAAAATGAATGAATTAAAGAAATGAGGTGGCTGCATTGACTATGCAAGTTAAATTAGTACGTCATACTCCTGAGCCGGAGCGTACCGTTGCTATGAGTGCCCGTCTGTGCTATTCACCCATTGGCGCTGCTCAGCTGGAAGAAAAAATTTCTGACGAGCAGGCAGCAAAGCTTGTACGCAAGCTGGTAAGCATGGGTCACTTTTCTACTTTGGAGCATGTAACCTTTACATTCGCCATTGAAGGTGTTTCCAGAGTTCTTACCCATCAGCTGGTGCGACATCGCATTGCTTCTTATTCTCAGCAATCTCAGCGATATGTTAAGGAGCATGATTTTGAAACAATTCTGCCTGGTACAATCGCTAAGAATCCAGAGGCTAAGGAAAAATTTACTAAGCTGATGGTGGAAATCCAAGATTTATATAATGAGTTTACCGAAATGGGTATTCCTGCTGAAGATGCCCGTTATATTCTGCCCAATGCTGCAGAAACAAAAATTGTTTGTACCTTTAATGCCCGTTCTTTACTGAACTTTTTCAGCCTGCGCTGCTGTACCCGTGCTCAATGGGAAATCAGAATGCTGGCTAACAAGATGCTGGAAGCATGTAAGAAGGTTGCGCCGGTTATTTTTGAAAATGCTGGTCCTACCTGTATTTCCCAAGGCGTTTGCCATGAAGGAGAAATGAGCTGTGGTCGTCTGCAGGCTATCTTAGCTGCTAAAGCCAAACAGTCTCAAGAAAAATAAAATATCTTGATAAAGCAAAGTCCGCATTAATGCGGACTTTAGCTTAGATTATGGAGGAGCTTATGCCCCAAGAAGTTACGGATATTATAGCTGGACGCAATGCCGTTTTGGAAGCACTGCGTGGACAGCGTTCTATAAATAAAATAATGGTTCAGGACGGCGCTGCAGGCGGTAGTCTAGGTGAGATTATTGGTCTGGCCAAGAGTAAGGGTATTGCTGTAGAGTTTGTTAAGGCTGATAAGCTGGACAAGCTGGCTCAGGGCGTTCGTCATCAGGGTGTAGTCGCATTGGCTGCTCCTATTGCCTTTCAGACTCTTGATGATGTGTTTGCCAAGGCTGAAAAAAAGGGCGAGGAACCCTTTATTCTGCTCTTAGATGAGCTGCAGGATCCTCAGAATGTAGGTGCCCTGATTCGTACTGCTGACGCAGCTGGCGTTCATGGTGTGCTTATGCCACGTCGTCGCAGCTGTCCTCTGAATGCGGTAGTTGCTAAAATCTCTGCAGGTGCAGTTGAATATGTTCCCGTTGTCCAAATAGGAAATATTGCTCAAACCATTGAAGAGCTGCAGCAGCGAGGTTGCTGGATTGTAGGCGCAGATATGGATGGTACGGACTTTTTTGCGGCTAATATGACTGGCCCTATTGTTCTTGTCATTGGCGCTGAGGGGAAGGGTCTGGGTCGTTTGGTTAAGCAGAAATGTGATAATATTGTCAGCATTCCCATGAACGGCGGCGTTAATTCCCTGAATGCCTCAAATGCAGGCGCAGTTCTTATGTATGAGGTAGTGCGTCAGCGTCTGACTATGAAATGAGGCAGCGTTATGGAATATCTGCTGATAGATGGCTATAATGTTATTAATTGCTGGAAAGAGTTCAAGGGAATCCGTGAGACCAATCTTGAGCATGCCAGAGAGCTTTTAATTGCCGGTGTTTCTGAATATGCTGCTTTTAGAGGCTATAGAGCGACTATTGTATTTGACGCTCTGGATGTGTCCGGACCTGGTGTAGTAGAAAAAATCCATGGTATTGAGGTGGCCTTTACTGACGAGGAAGAGACTGCCGATTCCTGGATTGAACGCAAGGCCTATGAGCTGAGCCGTTTAAAATCTAATAAGGTGTTTGTTGTTACCAGTGACTACGCGGAACAAATTAATATTTTAGGTGCAGGCGGCTACCGTATTTCTGCACGTGAATTCCACGAGGACTACAAAAAGGCAAAGGCTGATATTTCAGCTAAGCTGCGTATGCCCGCGAAGTCTATTAATCGCAATGAGCTTGGTAGTAGAATTAATGGGCATGTGTTGGAGCATTTGGAAAGAATGCGCCGTAATGAGCACTAAAATTTATTGATATTTAAAAAAGCTGCCTATTTGCTTTTGTTTAATTTGACTTATAGTAAATAGCAATATATAATGGTAACATCGTTGTTTTATAAATATTAGGCGGAGGATATGTAATTTATGACTACAGATATTGAAAGCGAATCTTTTGATGTCTTTGCTAATATGACAGATGAGGAAATCGTTTTAGATGCCCAGCTTAACAATAACGTACTGGCGCAGGAGTATTTGCTGCATAAATACAGAAACTTTGTGCGAGCTAAGGCAAGAAGCTATTTCCTTATCGGTGCGGAAAGAGAGGATATTATTCAGGAGGGTATGATTGGTCTTTACAAGGCCATTCGTGACTATAAGCCTGATAAGCAGTCCTCCTTTAGAGCTTTTGCAGAATTGTGTGTAACACGTCAGATTATCACAGCAATCAAGACTGCTACACGTCAAAAGCATATTCCGCTTAATTCTTACGTTTCACTGAATAAACCAATTTACGAGGAAGATAGTGACAGAACCCTTCTTGATGTAATCAGCGGGGTGAAGGTCGCTAATCCTGAGGACTTGGTTATAAGTCGAGAAGAGTTTAATGATATTGAGAATAAGATGAATAATATTCTCAGCGACTTGGAATGGAAGGTGCTCATGAGCTATCTGGATGGCAAATCCTATAATGAAATCGCTGAGGAATTGGACAGACACATTAAGTCCATTGATAATGCTCTGCAAAGAGTTAAGCGCAAGCTGGAGAAGTATATTATCAGCAAGGGTGAAATTACTGACCTGCGAACTGTGTACAGCGGACTTATGTCAATTGATCCTAACGAAAGATTTAGAAAGGCTATGTCACAACAAACAGTTGATAAATAGCCATTTTTATAGGGGAGTATC
>ERZ773243.474-NODE-474-length-58586-cov-26.439494_pt1 | contig 58586 bp, 40 predicted proteins | sample MGYA00580520_ERZ773243 | MGnify/ENA primary metagenome ERZ773243 (study PRJEB29015, sample SAMEA2737747) | human gut metagenome | biome: human gut; feature: human-associated habitat; material: faeces | place: China | collected 2012 ... | reverse complement strand
ACCCCGGGCAGCCTTTCATGCCACTTACGAAAATGCCATGGAGGTGATTCGCCAGTTGCATGAGAAGTTCGGAGGCAGCCCGCTTTTCGGCAACGAGAAAGACGACTCGTTCAAAAGTTCCATCGGGCAGATATACCAGACCTTCGGAGGCGAGGACCTTTATCCCTCAGTTGAAGAGAAGGCAGCCATGCTGCTTTACCTTGTCACCAAGAACCATTCCTTCAGCGATGGCAACAAACGTATCGCCGCCACGCTGTTCCTGTGGTTTCTCAATGGCAATGGCATCCTTTACAATGAAGACGGCACCAAGCGCATTGCAGACAATACCCTGGTGGCGCTCACCCTGATGATAGCGGAAAGCCGTACTGAGGAAAAGGACACCATGCTGAAAGTGATTGTAAACCTTATCAACCAGAACAACAGATAGGGAAAATGAGGTCTGTTCAGCAGATTTATGTTGTGCATTTCTTTTTTGACAGGCAAGGCACTTATCTTTGCCTTTTTCAACCCTAAAAAAGATTTGCCATGAAAAGAAAAGAAGAAGCTCCGGCCAAAGGAGCGGACACGGAAAGGAGTGGATGGAAGCCCATCCGCAGGAATATGCCCAGTTTGCAGCCAGAATGAAAACGGAAGGAATAGGAGGCATCCTAAAATTGGGTGAGGATGCTTTCCGGCTCTCTCTGGATTTCCAGCAGGAGGTGGAACGGATGGTCACCACCGGGCGGTTTGACGTTTCCTCCTTGTTGGAACACCTGACATTGTCGGACTTTGCAGAAAACTACATGAGGGAAAAGAATGAGGACCACATGGCCATGGCAACCTGGGTGAAGTACGGTGAGTCAGCCCCGGAACAGGTAGCCGACGAGTTGGACAAGGCAGTCGTGGCACAGGACAAACGCACATACAGGGAGATGCTTTCCAGCCTGTTCAAGCTGTTCTGGGGAAAGTTCTTTCAGCGGGTCGAGCTGCACCGCAGATGCCGGGAAGCGGAAGGAAGAGAAACCTTTACGACAGAAAGTTTCCAACACATGCTTGCCTCGCGGGATGAGAACCGGGTAAAGCGTATCGGAGCATGGCTGGGCTATGGCCGCAGCGGCATGGATATAGCCCATCTGTATTTCGCTCTGGCAGAAACGGCGGAAATCAGCTCCAAGATGGCCGTGACCGAATTTGTTGCAGCCTTGAAGGCAACCTATCCACAACATTCAATCGTAGGACCCCGTCAGGTACAGAAAAGCGTCAATTACCTGAAGAACCTTTCCCCAAACCGGAAGCAATACGGCAAGGATGAACCCGAGCATCGCTTTGCCATCGACATCATCAAGACCGAAGTACTGCTCCTTGCGACTGAAGCAGCCGACTGAAATCAATTCTTTTCAATTCGTTCAGTTCGTTTTCGGGTCAGCGAACTGAACGAACTCTTATTTCTTTTAAATTCAGCTGATTGCCAGTTATTTTTGCGCCATCGTTCAGTGTTGGAACGGTGGCGCTTCTGTTTTCAATCCGTCCGCAGAAGCCGTCGTAACCCGGACGGAAACCAGTATGTATGGAAGAATTATTCAACATCCTCAGTGAGGGCAAAGTCCATGTGAGAGTGGAAATGGATGCCGCAGACCTCAAGGCATTTTCCGATGAACTAATCCGCCGTGCCAAGGATGAACTCGGCTCGATGGTGGAAGCCGCCCGTAAGGAGCGTATGCTATCCAAGACAGAAGTAAAGGAACTGTTCGGTGTATGTGATGCCACCCTGTGGCATTGGGACAGGAAAGGCATCCTCAAGCCTGTCAAGACCGGCAACAAGGTGCTTTATCCCGAGTATGAAGTGCGCAAGGCGCTTGGACAACGCAACCAAATCCTATGAGCTTATGGAGAATCCCATTCTTTTCCCTCTGGGTATATTTCCTGCGTCCGTAAGGCATATCGTGGAATCCCTGCAGAAGTATGAGCACTATCAGGTGGACTTTACAGCTGTTTCTTTTTTCACTGCATTTGCAGCCGTCATGGGCAATACCTGGTCAGCCCGTTTCATGACCGGGTGGGTCAGCCGTCCCATTCTCTATGTGGTACTGGTTGGTCCGCCCAGCTGCGGCAAGACACCACCGTTGCGTCAGGCGGTAGCCCCGCTGCTCAATTTGGATGAAGATTCAGACCGTATCTATGCACAGGAAATCAGGCAGTACCGCAAATGGGAGAAGCTGACCGCCAAACAGCGCAAGCAGCAGTCATTGCCCGAAGAAATGGAAATGTCGCAACGCAAGTGTCACGTGGTGGTCAACTCCACCATCGAGGCTCTTGTGTCCGCTTTGCGCGACAATCCCCGGGGCGTACTCATCTACAATGACGAAATAGACAGCCTGCTCTCCAACTTCAACCGCTACAACGGTTCGGACGAAAGCTACTTTCTCAGCCTGTTCAGTGGTACTCCCTTCAAATACACCCGCAAGTCGAACAACGAGTACATCTTCCTGCCCAATCCTTACTGTTCCATTATCGGATCCACCCAGCCCGGTATGCTCTCCTCGCTGTTTGGCGGAAAACGCTCGCAGAACGGCTTTTCCTCACGTTTCCTGAAAGTCTATCCGGATATAGCAACCATGCCATCCTGGAACGAGGCTTCCATGCCGGAAGAAGTCCTGGATGAATGGGAACGCATCATCCGTCAGGTGGATGCCGTTCAGCCTCCGGCAGGACAGGAGGGGAAAATAAATCCCTTTGAACTTTTCTTTTCACCGGCAGCCAAACAGTGTTTGATCAGGTGGAAGAATGAGGTGAACAGCCGTATCTATGTGGAGTCGGAAAGCGAGGCGGAGAAAGCCCTCTGCGGCAAACTGGAAACCTACCTCATCCGCTTCTGTCTGGTCATTCAAGTCATGCGCGGTATCTGTGGAGAAGCCGACATGAACGAGATTGACGAAGAAAGCGCCGACCGTGCCATCCGGCTGACGGAATACTTCCGTGCCATGGAAAGCCGCATAGCGCCAGAAATGGAAGTCGGAGTGCTGGACCAGCGGCACACCGAACTGCTTTCCCTCCTGCCTTCCTCGTTTACCACCTCCGAAGCGGTAGGTATCGGCAAGCGGATTGGCCTCTCGGAATCCACCGTCAAGCGTTTCCTGCGGGAGGGTGCCCGTGAATTCATCCGGAAAGAGGCGCATGGCCATTATTGCAAAATCTAAAAAGGTCAATGACATTTTGACCTTTTTGACACGATGACACTTTTGTCTAAACGATAAATTCTTAATTCCGCAACACAATTGCTAAAATAACGTGAGTTCTTATGCTGAACTCGCGTTACTTTAGTGAAACGAAGCTACATCGTTGTATTAATTTCACGTTCCTGTAATAGTTTCCGATGTTGGATTTTGTTTATGCATATCAAAGTTTCGCATAGCCAGAGCTTTGTTATCGTTAGCATAGCAATATTCACATTTGTGAATACATGTGTTGTATTGGCCTATATCCTTAGCCTTCATACATCCACAAAATTCCCTTTGCCCCTTGTCTTTGTTGTTCCCACGAGTGATATACCTGCCATTATCTAAGACTATGATATCTGCTGGTAATGGTTCAGATTCGCCAAACATATCAGGCTGAGGCATTGAGTACATTTTGACTTTCAAGAGGTTCATAAGCACTTTGTCATTATATGCCCTTCTAATAATCAAAGCATCATCAATACAATGGTTATGCTCCACACCTTCAAGGTCTGCTGCTTCACCACAAGTTGCTAGCGTATAGTTCCATCCCTTACGTTTATTAAGTTCAACTAGTCTTTTAGCAAACTCTATCATTTGGTCTTTAGTCCACTCTAAATAATGAACTCCTGCTTCATTGAGGTTCCTCTTCACTTTACGATAAATGGCTATATCTGCAAAGCTAAAGACTAGTTTTTCTGTATAGCCGCGTAGTTGGTCACCGATGTTCTCTATCTTGCCCAGTAGATCATCCATACTTATTTTATCTGTTAAGATGAGTGGGTCAAAACGCCAAATGACTCCCCCCTTATCTAATTGACGAACAAGTTCCTTGAATGTCTCAATGCGGAACGACAATGAAGGAACTGACTTCTCTAGTCCTTCTTTCTCGTAATCATTGAGTGAATACTGCACGTAGCAACCTATTCCGCGTTCTTTCAATTTTGGCAAATACTTCAGAAGAGGGTGTGGATTCTTAGACCAAAACACGATGAAACGTGTTTGGTCATAAGCAATATACGACTTTACTCCATTGAATGGATTAGTCCAGGCAGAATAGCCTTTTTCCAATCGATGAAAAAACCAATCGCAGTAGAAAGCAGGAATATCTGTGCTTCTACTGGCTGATATTATCAGTGGATGTTGGGCATCAACAATTCGTCCGTCCTCCAACACAATTTCTTTTTTGGGCCATGTTGCCATATTGCACTTCTTAAGGCTTGTTATTTACTATTCATATGAAGCACTATTTTATCTAACACCGCACGAATTATTGCATTAGTTCTTCTGTGCCCTGTTAGGACCTTCACTATCTTAGGTGAGACCCAATAATAGAAAGATACGAAGACACGACCTACGTAATTGGTAAGGAGTTTCTCGTCTCTAAACTGACGTAGAACTATAACGGAAGGATGATCATAATCACCGTATGCCATCGTTGCTATATAGCAACCTTCGCTCTTTTGGGAATTCGAACTTGATGGCGTATTATTATGGGAATGGTTGTAACTTGGCTTATATGATGGAGATGGGCTACTTGGACTTGAATCCATTGAATAGCTAGACGAACTGACAGTTGAAGGAGAAGTCCTCGGTGTGTATGAGGACTTAGGAGTATAGCTGCTTTTTGCTTTTGTTACAGTGGAAGAAAAAGCATTTATACCATCTACTTCTCTGATACGACTAATCTTGAAGGTACGAGTCTCATTCCTCAGATGGCAAAAGGCTGAGATATATCCCTCACCAAATTCGTCTGATGGCCCGATATCACTGATTGTACGCTCTGATACTTCACCAGAGTATTTCACATACTTGATTTTTACCGTTTTGCCACTTTTTATGGCTTCGGCAATATATTCTGATATTGTCATTGCTTTACTTATAATTCTTTTAACGATTTTACATTAACTCTCACGGCTTTTGCCTTACTTATCAATCCGTTGTCAGAAGTCAATAAAACAGCATTCTGATTTCTATACTTGATTGCAAGCGAAAGGATTATGTTATCGGCATTCTTCGCATTAAAGTCTATAGGCAGCAATTCAACTGCCCCAACTTCATATCTTATTTTTCTATTCTTTCCTGCATTCTTGATTTTACGAAGTGCGAGTTCTGCTTTGCCCTTAAGCTCCGAGTCCTTGCTCGTCTTTAATTTGTCTAATTCGTCAAGTACTTTTGCTGGTAAGACAACAAGATCTCGCGGATTTATGCGTGCCAATATGTCAGAGTCTTCAATGAACACATTTGTATCAATAACAAATGTTTGGCTCGAACTGTCTAAGTTTACCTTCTGCTTATTTTCGGCGTAATATGCAAGGTAACCTAATGGTAAATTACTAGAAGAATGAGTTTGTATATAGCGAAGATTTCCGACTACATACAAAGCCTTGCGAGCTCTAGTTACTGCTACATTCACCAAATTAGGAACACTGTAATCAATCCAGCGAATTTTTCCTTCCGGAGAATCATCAGTAACAACGAGACTATATATTATTACATCCTTTTCATCACCTTGGAATTTATGGACCGTATCTGACACAATCTGCCCGGCCAACTCTTCAGGAATCATCGCACTTATCTCTTGCGATTGATGTTTGAAAGGAGAAATGATTCCTATAGAAATGTCCGGATACTTCTTTGCGAGTTTTTCTGCAATTTCTATACAACGTTTGGCTTCTTCCTCATTGATGTTCTGCATCTCGTTCTTTTGAGATCCAATAACATCTTCCCAAATAATTCCTTCCTGCTCCAAGTTGATATTGCCTGGAGCCGTTTTGATATTGAGGTTGATTCCAAGTTTTCTTTTATAGAAGAATTCCTTTGAGTAACCGATGATACCATAGTTGCATCTGAAATGATTGTCAAGTACAACAGAGGATTCTCCTGTCGTATTTAACAGCGTGTTACAATAATCCCATAAAGAAACGGCTCTATAAGAAGCACGGCTGTTCTCTGTTAAATTTAAAGCCGCTTTTATCTCACCCTCCTCATATGCCGTGACATTTGTGATATGCTTCAACTGCATAGGGTCACCGATAACAACAATCTGCTTAGAGCGTTGTATCAGCGGAAGAGCAGAAGAGATATCACACTGAGAAGCCTCATCAATAATCAGCAAATCAATCAAGTCTCTCTCAAGTGGAAATGCACTCTTAATAGAAAGATTAGTAACACAGTTCAAATTGAACACATCAAGGAAAGCTGATGCCAGCTGCCCATTCAATGGCATAGACTGCATATATGAAGAAATCCTAGCAACAGCGTCAGGTTGCGACAATCTCTTTAATATACATTGATTCAAAAGCCTTTTACCAAGTTCTACAGATGCGACATATTGAGATTCTTCTTCAATGCTCTTACAAATAGCATCCTCGTCTATTGCCGAATTTTTCCTTTCCAGTTCTTCTTCCTTAGCCTTGCAAGTTTCCAACTGTGTATCAAATAATGATATAGCAGAGCGATAGTCTCTTTCTATCTTCTGATACTCCTCTTTGTATTTAATAACTTCATTAAGCAAAGAAATCGATTTCATACAAGAATTGGTGAGTCCTTCTATTGAAGTATCCGAAATATCTACTTCCTTCTTAAGAGCGTCATTAAATTCTGAGGGTAGGTGCAACAAATTGTCTTGCAAGTCATTTACAGAACCAGTTTTAATGAATAGATTAAAGAAAAACCTTCTCAACCAACTTTTGCAATGATTAACTTTTTGGCATATGGCAATAATGCGCTCTTTGGACGATGCAATGTTGGCATAAGTGGCAAAGCATATCTGCGGATGAGCAAGACTGCTCTTTAGTGATTGAATATCCTTATTAAACTTAACATTCGCTTCTTCTTTACGATTAAGCAGAGTTATTATCTGCTCGGAGATTGCTTTCTTATCGTCTCTGTTCTTGTTTAGCTCATATAGTTTCTTATGTCCTTCCGTAATTATCGAATAAGCATGCTTATATTTCGCAAAGAGGTGCTCATCAATATCTGCTGAATCTATTTGTGGAATATAATTGGTGAAACGCTGTAAGGACGGCTTCAATTGATTGTTTATAGCATCTTTGGAACCAAATCTCAATAAATACTGTATAGGGTCAACACTATCAAAACGTTCCTTAACGTTGTCAACAGCTTTGTTGTTTTTACTCGCAACAAGCACCTTCTTTCCGAACAACAATGCATTTGCAATCAGATTGATAATCATTTGCGTCTTACCGGTTCCCGGAGGGCCTGTAACGACAGACACTTTTTGGTTTAGAGCCGAACACACGGCACGCCTCTGACTGTCATCCATCGGAACGACAGAAATTAAGACATCTTCGTCAATATGATGAAGCTCGTTGTTGTCTACGTTACCACTTAAAAAACTATGAAGCAATGACGATGCCTCTGTATTGATAAGGCTGTTAAGTTCATCTGAAGTCTGGCTAAGTGCAGGAGTTTCGTCAGTAAGAGCTAACCTTAGTTCATATAGTTTTAGGTCATGTGCGATAGCATCGCGCAACACTTGTTCAAGGCGGTCTAATGTGACTGCTGGTTCATACAAGACACTTTCGATGACAGAAACAACTTCTTGATTCAACCCCAGATCTTCTGCTGCATCTGCACTGACAGAGAAAGATGACAACTGGGCTGGAATAAACTGCCTACTGATATCTATTTCCCTTAAATCCTCCTGAGAGAATACATACTGTAGGAGTCTTATGCATTTATTGTTGATAATTACGCACAAACCGATATTTAGATTCTTCGGCCATTGTGTATATCTACGGTCGAAATTCTTGCGAAATAACTTTGCAAAATCCTCGTTTTCTTCTACATCTATATTGAATGTGAGCTGATCAGTATTTTTATCAACATGAATACCTGTGGGATAATCATCTTTTACTGCACCAGTCTTCATCCTTTCCAAGCGGACAACAAGTTCGAAGAACAGCTCTAATCTCTTGATGTCATTTTCTTCAAGAGCAACATTCGTCAAGAGCTGCCGAACTGTACTCAAACCATTATTTTCGGTAGTGTGATGCACTTGAAACTCAGTCTTTACAACCTCTATATCATCTCCCTTCTTTTCGAACACAAGCAGATTGATAGTTCCGCCTTGTACCAGATTGCCCATTTGCCTACCCAGTAAATCTTCATTGGATATACTGAATAAACTCGCAAAGTTCTCTATGCGTGTCGCGCCGATATTATTTGGGCCGACACAGATAAATGTCTGGGTAGTAGTAATTCCTGATTCTATTTTATCATGCAACGTCTGCAAATTGACTGTAGGAATGTCTAGTATATTAGAGAAAAGATGCACAACGTTTCCTTTATTAATGGAAATCAGTTCTGCATCCACATCGTCAATATACTGGTTTATGGCAACAATCTTTGATGCAACAACATACTTACTTAGATGTGCTACAGCTCTATCCAGAGCACACTTTGAGGGTTCTATAAGAATGATCTTACCAACGTCAACATACAAACCTTCGTTTTGCAGATAATCAATAAAGCACATAGAAGCCAATCCTTGACCACAGCCCCAGTCAAAGATGGTTAAGTCCTTAGATAATGATTCTAAGTCTTTAATAGTACTAAGTGCAGCATTTATTTTGTTTCTATGTAAGTTGCCATATGCGCACAGATATTGACAAAGTTCAGTTTCACTTTGCAACACTTTTATCCCGTGGTTAAGTCCTATCCATGGGGTATTTCTGTTTACTTCAGGAAGGTAGCGAAAAGCAAGACCTAAGATTTTATCAAAGGTCACTTCTGTCATTGTGTTTAATTCATCAATGTATGCCATAACCATCAATTACATAGGGTTCACTAAATAAAAAAAATACCATTTTTTCAGATAGCATATCTGATTAATTTTATTCTACAAAAGAACAAAAAACGAGTGGTCTAGGCAAGGATTATACGAGATAATTTATTTCGGTAATAAAATAATATGTTTATTTAGTAAACCCTATACAATGCCAAATCACAGCATTAGTACTTTTTCGTAATCGTCATTGGAGTCGTAACTAAGTATTCAATTGTTAGGATAACATGAGTTTTCAAAACCAATGTTTATTGATATCGAAATGTAATGGCTCTTAGATTCTATGTATCTTGGTTACAGATTCCGTTATTTCTAGGTCGCATCATCCAAAGTTTCCTATTATCCCGATGATAATGTTTCAGAACTTTCGATTACTGATATCTTGTAACCATGATTACTCGGTTGTCCTCTTTCGCAAAGCGAAACTGCGATTTATCGCTCCGCTGCTGTAGCAGTCGGCAAGTTACTTTAGAGGGGCAAAACGAATTTTGTGGCCACAAAAGTACAACTTGCTTAACAAATCCTGCAAGCCTAAATTGACTAAAAAAAGGGTGGTTTTCCGGCTTGTCTTTCAGATTCTTACCAAGGTGTGATAGACTAAGATACTTGTTTCCCTCTGGTTGTTGGTATCTTTGCTTGCTGATTTCATGGTCGTGGCAACTTTGCGTATTGGGATGTCCAGTCAATCATGGCGAGCGTTCAATATACAAGGGTGCCATGCACTTTTTGTTCGAGTTATGTAAGTCTTAGGATAGTCTTGTATATGGGTTCGGCGTTCTGAAGGCTGACGGTTATCAAGATAAGGATTTTTTGCGTGTAGTTCTTGGTACATGGGAAACACAATCTTTGTGTACAAAGAAACGGAAATCTATGATACTTGGTGTTTAGGGTAAATTGAATTTTGAATCATCGGATTACTATAAGGTCTGAAAAGTGGACAATCTGGGAAAATCCCGAAAAGTGGTTGACAGCTATACGGGGAGGCGATAGCCTATTTTGCAGACAGAGCCAAGCAAGTTGTACCCTTGTCATTACAAAACGAGTTTGTCCTCACAAGGGTAACTTGCCGATTGCTGTGCAACGGAGCGAATAAATTCGCTGTTTCGCTTCGCGAAAGAGGGAGAATCAATGAATGTTGAATCTGTAAACTTAGCTCTTTGGGAACTTCGGTCTTACGGTGCAATGAACGGATAAAAGACTGCTTGATAAACCGGATGTCATCCGTTCAAAGCTCTGCCTATATTTGTTTCAGTAGACAATGGTTCAAGTTCTTTATGTTAGACGGAACATTAGATTTCGGGCAGATGAACTGGTGTGTGCTGTATTGAACGTAAATCGTAAGCCAATCTATTGAAGCTGTGGCAGAAAAGAAAAGGAAATGGAGCAATTAGGAAATGTCTGGATATGGAATGAGAATATTATGATGAAAGGAAGCTATGGTTCATACTCTATTAGAATAATGAACTGAAATATTCCGGTCGGTGGTTTGTGTGTTCAGAGGAAGTGAATACGAACATCATTGGAAAGGGTCAAAAGGTCAAAAAGTTCAATAAGGTCAAAGTATCATCGTGTCATTGGGATTTTTGCGTTTTCTCTGTTTATGATGCACGTTCAAGGTAGTGTGCCTAATTTACGGGATTGTGCTTCTATGATGCTTTCGGAACGAGAGGGAAAAGAATGTTACTACGAATAAGAAGGGCGTGAGTGGCTGGCCTTTTTTATTGGCGCTTTAATCAGTTTGAAGATTAAAAGGAAGTCTTTAATGGTATTTAATCAAGGCGATTTAAGCCGATTTAAACAGCTTCAGATGATTGCCTTATAGGTAACTTTATAGGTAACTCAGCGCAATCTGCTAAAACGAAAAACTCCGAAACGCCTGATAATAAAGCATTTCGGAGTTTTGCAGGTGGTGCCACCAGGAATCGAACCGGGGACACAAGGATTTTCAGTCCTTTGCTCTACCAACTGAGCTATGGCACCTTTTTGTTTTGCGTTGCAAAGGTATGAAAACTTTTTCAATCTACAAAACAAAATTGAAATATTTTTGAGAAAATATCAAATTATACAGTTTTGATAAAAAAAGTAGAAATATTCTTTGGCAATACCAAAATTATATCTACCTTTGCACCGCAATCGAGAAGAAACGAGAGCAATCGGAATGTAGCGCAGTTGGTAGCGCACTACGTTCGGGACGTAGGGGTCGGGCGTTCGAGTCGCCTCATTCCGACAAGAAAAAGGCTTAGCTGATTCAGTTAAGCCTTTTTTCTTTACTCGAAAACAATACAATTTCATCCATAAAAAAAGAGGGCACAACACCCTCCTCTTTTAATATTTCAACTCTGATTATTCTTCAACCGGCTGAAAGTCTTCCTTACCTACTCCACAAAGAGGGCAAACCCAATCTTCTGGAATATCTTCAAATGCAGTTCCCGGAGCGATTCCACCTTCTGGATCACCTACTTCTGGATCATAAATCCAATCACAAACTGTGCAAACGTACTTTTTCATAATCTATTCTAATTAAAAAATTAATCACTATACTTTTTTTTAGTTTTAGCAAATATAGGGAGAATATTTCTATCCTACACATCGTATAACATTTTTTTTAATTCAGCCACCCCTTCCGAAGCTCCCTTCTGAATTACCATAACCGGTCGCCCCGAAGATATTTTCACTTCTTTCGGGTCTATCAGATAAACAGGAACCCCTCTCGGGACGTAATTCAACAATCCTGCTGCCGGATAGACATTCAAAGAAGTTCCTATAATAACAAAGATATCTGCTTTTTCAACATAGTCGATTGCTGTTTCAATCATAGGCACTGCCTCACCAAACCATACAATAAACGGTCGAAACTGCGAGCCATCTGCTGCCAAATCGCCTATCTTTACCTCATATTCTTCCGGAAGTAACTCCTTCACATAAGCCGGATTATTAGGTTCTCTGCTCGATGTAACCTTAGTCAGTTCACCATGCAAATGCACCACGTGCGAGCTTCCTGCCCGTTCATGCAAATTATCTACATTTTGAGTTATCACGGTCACTTTAAAATCACGTTCCAGCTCTGCCAAGAGCTCATGACCCCGGTTTGGTTCCACTTCCAGCAATTGCCTTCGGCGTTCATTATAAAAATCAATCACAAGTTTGGGATTTGCCGCATACCCCTCAGGAGTAGCCACCTGCTCTACCGGATAACGGTCCCATAAGCCGCCAGAATCACGAAACGTACTGATTCCGCTTTCAGCGCTCATACCCGCACCAGTCAAAACCACCAAATTCTTCATAATATCCTATTTATTTTGTTTATAATCACAAAAATAAGAAATTTTATAAGTCAAACTATTCAGCTTTCACAGAAAAAAGATACCTTTGCCCTCAATAAAAAATTAACTTAATGATAAAATCTATTTATGGATAAATTTAGCTACGCCATTGGCTTGGGTATAGGCCAGAACCTTTTGGGCATGGGAGCCCGCAACATCGATGTAAACGACTTTGCACAGGCCATCAAAGACGTATTAGAAGGAAACCAAACAGCTATTACACACACAGAAGCCCGTGAAATAGTAAACAAATACTTCACCGAGCTGGAAGAAAAGATGAATGCTGAGAACATAGCAAAAGGTAAGGCATTCCTTGAAGAAAACAAAAAGAACCCGAATGTTGTTACATTACCAAGCGGACTTCAGTATGAAGTAATCAACGAAGGGAACGGCAAGAAGCCTCAGGCCACTGACCGTGTGCGTTGCCACTACGAAGGAACACTGATTGACGGAACTCTGTTTGACAGTTCTATCAAACGCGGTGAGCCGGCTGTATTCGGAGTAAACCAAGTAATCAAAGGATGGGTAGAAGCTTTACAGCTGATGACAGAAGGAGCAAAATGGAGACTTTACATTCCTTCTGATTTAGCTTACGGTGCACAAGGAGCCGGAGAAATGATTCCCCCTCACAGCACACTTATTTTCGAAGTAGAATTAATCGAAGTACTTTAATAATCACAAAACTTTAAATACAAACGAGCAAATGAAAAAAAGTTCAGTATTAATGATGCTGGCTGCTGCTGGTCTTGCATCATGTTCACATGCCCCACAGGCAAACTTAAAAAGTGATGTAGATTCTCTTTCTTATATGATGGGTATTGCTACAACCCAAGGATTGATGGAATTTGTTCAAGGACAAGGAGTTGACTCTACTACTATGGCAAACTTTATCCAAGGTCTGGAACAAGGATGCAAAGAAACTGATGCAAAACAGAAAGCATACATGGTGGGTATGCAAATCGGCCAGCAGGTAAGCGGACAGATGTTTGAGTACAGCAACCGTCGTATCTTCGGAGGAGACTCTGCACAGTCACTGAGCAAAGAAAACTACTTGGCTGGATTCGTTGCTGCTGTTAAGAAACAAACTTCTACATCGGCTACAGAAGCTGGAGCTTATGTTGAAAGCAAACAGCAAGAAGTGAAAGCGAAAGCAATGGAAGCTCAATATGCTGATTATAAAAAAGAAAATGAAACATTCCTTGCAAGCAACAAAGATAAAGAAGGAATACAAACCACTGCAAGCGGCTTACAGTACAAAGTAATCACCAAAGGTACAGGTGCCATTCCGACCGACAGTTCAACTGTTAAGGTGATGTACAAAGGTACCTTGATTGACGGAACTGAATTTGACAGCTCCAAAGATCCTATCACATTCGGTGTAAACCGTGTTATCAAAGGTTGGACAGAAGCTTTGACCATGATGCCAGTTGGTTCAAAATGGGAATTATACATTCCTCAAGAACTTGGCTATGGTGCACAGCAAGCTGGAAAAATCAAGCCTTTCTCTACTTTGATTTTCGAAGTTGAATTGTTAGGTATTGAAAAATAAGCATCTAATAACCAGTTTATTATTAAATCAATACAGGTGGAGTTTCTTTTACAGGACTCCACCTCTTTTATTTTCTAACATCCCCAAAATCAGAAAAGCCTTTCCCTTATAAAAAAACGCCCTCGCCACCTATTGCAGCAAGGGCATTCCATAATCAAAAACAAGTCTCTCAAGCCATTTATTCTCAAGCTTTTTTCTCTTTCGTATCCGTATGAGCCTCAACTACATTCACCACATAGTCTCCTAATTTCTCACACTCTCCGATAAGATCCATGTAATGCACTCCCATCTGATAATCATACTTCTTATCGTTCACATCAATCACATTCTGGTTTTTCAGCTGATTACGGTAGTTGTTAATTTCATTCTCCAGATTGAATGATTTATTTACATCTACCTGATGATGCATATCCTCCACCAAACTTATCATTTGCGACAAAGCCTGATCTGTCAGACTGAACATCTGTTCGATGTGTTCATACTGACTTTCAGTAAAGTCTACATTTCCACGGCGCTTACGATTCAGCGTACGCGCCAAATTATAACAGCTGTCACCTATGCTTTCTATTTCAGTCACCTCACGAAGCATCTCGCGAATTTCAATCTTACTTTCCGAGCTCAAGCGTCCTTCAGAAACCTGATTCAGATAATTGGCAATTTCCACCTCCATGCTGTCACTGATATTCTCATACTTTTCAATCCGGCTGAACAGTTTATTGAAATCATTTTCATTTTCTGTATGCAGCAGATTCTTCACCATTCCGAACATCCGATGAATACGTTCTGCAAACAAATTGATTTCCTTACGGGCCTGAACAATTGACAATTCGGCAGTTGAAAGCATACCGCCAGTAATAAACTGGAGACGATACTCTTCTTCCTGTTCTTTCTGCGGAATAATCCGGCAAACTGTTTTTTCGATAAACTTAACGAACCAAATCAAGATTAAAACGTTACATACATTAAAGCAGGTATGGAAAGCCGACAGTTTGAAAGAAACAGCTACACCTCCGGCATCACTGATATGCATCACATCGGATATAATCCAATTTACAGCCGACAGGAACGGTTCAAAAACAGAAAGCACCCAGATAACACCAAACACATTAAACATCAAGTGAGCAACAGCTGCACGCCGTGCCTGAGTATTGGCGGTAAGGGCTGCCAGGTTTGCAGTAATCGTTGTACCGATATTCTCACCTAAAACCAAGGCGGCTCCCAGCTCAAAGCTTATCCACCCGTTGGCACACATAATCAAGGTAATAGCCATGGTAGCGGCAGAAGCCTGAACCACCATAGTCAGGATAGTACCAATCAACACAAACAGAAGGACTGAGAAATAGCCCATATCCGTATAGTTCTGGACAAATGCCAACATATCAGGATTTTGACTTAAGTCGGGGGCATTCGATTTCAGCAAATTGAGCCCCATAAACAAGAAGGCAAAACCAAAAATAAATTCTCCAATAGACTTTCGGGAACTTTTCTGAGAGAAAAGAAGCGGAATGCCTATTGCCAACAAAGGCAATGAAAAAGCAGAAATATCTACTTTAAAGCCAAGAGTTGAAATAATCCATGCGGTAACCGTTGTACCGATATTTGCCCCCATTATCACACCGATAGACTGGGACAAGGTCAAAAGACCCGCATTGACAAAACTCACAACCATTACCGTTGTGGCAGAAGAAGATTGAATCAGTGCTGTAATCAGCATGCCTGTTAACACTCCGGTTACCCGGTTGGTAGTCATTGCGGTTAAAATACCCCGCAAACGGTCGCCCGCGAACTTTTGCAGTCCTTCACTCATGATTTTCATTCCATAGAGAAACAGCGCCAATGAGCCCAGTAGCGCTAAAAAATCATAAAAAGAATATTCCATCAGCTTTTCATTTAGGCTAAATTAGGCAGTTAAACGTTTTCTTCGTATATTAACTACCAGATTTAACGTTAGTAATACATATTACGATTATGCTACAAATATATTGCAAAAATACTAATTCAACAAAATCTTTTCCCGAAGGGAGCTCACTTTTGACTATTTATACTGGTTTTAATCTTCAAATGCCTTATGGTCCGGTCAGCGCAAAAGTAAATAACAAGGTAGAAAGCCTCGACTTCAGGGTGTATTATAATAAAGATGTTGAATTCCTAGACATCACCAGCGCTTCAGGTATGCGCACCTATGTACGGTCACTTTGCTTCGTGCTGGTAAAAGCCGTAGAAGAACTTTATCCTGAAGGAAGTATTTCATTGGAACACCCCGTTTCAAAAGGGTATTACTGCAATCTGCATCTTGACCGGGGAATCGGATTAGATGACGTAATGCGTATCAAGCAAAAAATGCAGGAAATCATTCATGCGGATATTCCTTATCTGCGCATGGAATGTCACACCGAAGAGGTGGTACGTTTGTTTCGCCAACGCGGTATGCTCGACAAAGCCAAACTGCTGGAAACTTCCGGACAACTATACTCCTATTACTATCGGTTAGGCGATACGGTGGATTATTATTACGGCAGTCTGGTTCCCAGCACCGGCTACCTCCACTTGTTTGACCTCGTAAAATATTATGATGGACTGTTATTACGCATTCCCAGTCGCAACAACCCCAATAAGCTGGAAGAACTGGTAAAGCAGGAAAAAATGCTGGAGGTCTTTCAGGAATACCACCGCTGGAACCAAATTCTCGGTATCAGCACCGTAGGCGACTTTAATATTGCCTGCAACAGCGGACATGCCACTGACCTCATCAATGTTTCCGAAGCGTTACAAGAAAAGAAAATCGCACATATAGCCGATGAAATCACGCACCGCAATGAAAATGGGGAGCGCGTTAAACTGGTGCTGATTTCCGGACCGTCATCTTCCGGAAAAACCACATTCAGCAAACGCCTCAGCATCCAGCTGATGACAAACGGTATGCGTCCCTACCCCATTTCGCTGGATGATTATTTTGTCAACCGAGAAGATACACCTCTCGACGAAAACGGGAAGCATGACTTTGAGTCACTTTATGCCCTTGATTTGCCCTTCTTTGAAAAACAGCTGAAGGCGCTCTTGGCTGGCGAAGAAGTAGAACTTCCACGCTTTAACTTTACAACAGGCAAGCGGGAAATGAGCGGAAAAAAATTACGCGTAGATGAACACATGATTCTGATTCTTGAGGGTATACACGCCCTGAATCCGGCACTTACACCCAACATCCCGGCTGCGAACAAATATAAAATCTATGTCTCGGCACTGACCACTATTTTGCTGGATAATCATAATTATATTCCGACGACTGACAACCGACTGCTGCGTCGCATCATCCGCGACTACAAATACCGCAACTACTCGGCAGAAGAGACTATTGCTCGCTGGCCCAGCGTACGTGCCGGAGAGGATAAATGGATTTTCCCTTACCAGGAATATGCCGACGCCATGTTTAACTCTGCCTTGCTTTTTGAACTGGCAGTACTGAAAGAGAATGTGGAACCAGTGTTACGTAAAGTTCCGAACAGCTGTCCGGAATACTCGGAGGCTCACCGTCTGCTGCGTTTCCTCTCGTATTTCACTCCCGTACAGGATAAGGAGCTTCCACCCACTTCCCTACTCCGCGAGTTTCTGGGAGGCAGCAGCTTCAACTATTAAATGAACGAAGAAATAGTTGGCAGACAATAGAAACATAAAAATATAGCGATAGATGTTATAACGGAGTACATTCTGTTTAACACCTATCGCTATATTCTTATGGTCACACTGCTGAATCCAAACTAACGGTATCAACCGCACCTAACAATTTTTATGTCCGTTAAGCACCGGCTTATTGTTCTTTCTGTAATAGAGTACTCCATCCTTAGAATAATAGGTCTGATTATCGGGATGAATGATTACATACGGAGGATTTTCCGGAGAATCTATACACTCTTCATAGTAAAAATCAGGCGCAATATATTCTAATGACGCAGGCAGCATAATACGGTGCAAGTTCAAAAAAGAATTCCAGTCTATCATCTTAACACCTTCCGGTATTTTAACACCTTCCGGATTTAGAGCTGCACCAAACCATAATCCCGTAAAAGCCCCACACCCAATACTCTCCACCGAAGAAGGTATCTTAAGTTCCTCAAGAGGACAGCATCGAAAACACTCATCAGGAATTGCCTTCAAATGGGAAGACAGACGGAGTTCTTCAATATCAGCATATTGAAAAGCTCCTTCACCCAAAACGGTCAAGCTATCAGGAAGAGAAAGATGAGTTACAGCGATAAAATCAAAAGCATAGTCACGTATTTCTTTTAACGTATCACAAAGAATCAGACGACATACATTCTCATAATAATGACAACAACCATAGCCCACAGTTTCTATTCCTGGAGGGATAACAACTTCCTCTGATTCGGGAGTATGCACCAAGGTTTTTTGGTCTGAAGAAAACACCATGCCTCTCTCTATAATGAAAGATGAAATCCGGTCTGCATTAAGTACTATTTTTTGAATAAGCAAGAAGCATCCGTCAAAAGACTTCATGCGTCTCCGATAGTCATTATATACCTGTTGAAATTCATCCTTACTTCCGTCTGACAAACTAAAATTGTCTAAAATCAATCTTGAAATGTTCCCATCGGATACAAGCCTCTCCAATTCAGGAATATCACCTATATATAAAGGTCCTCCTACGGTCATACACCGAATATCTTCGGCTGTTTGTTCTATATTCAACTTTGTTCCTTCCTTTAGTTTAAATACTTCCATCTCTCACATTTTACATAAAAGTTCTTATTCACCTAAACAACTTTTAAATTTCACCCTATTAAGCGCATCGCAAAGTCCCCGATAATCCAAAGACTGCAAACGTTCCTTTCCACCCGCATAGCTACAGAAATTCACCTGCTTGTCCCATGACACTGAAGCAAAGTTCATAGGTGGTTTACAGCCTAACAAACAAGAAGGACTCTGAAAAGGTGCTCCAGAAGCAACCGAAGCGAGTAGCTTCGGAGTTGGAGTCTCAGAAAAGCGTTGCGGAATCAAGATAATTTGCTGAGGTTGCAACAGTTTGGAAAACTGCAAGTATACTTTATGCGCTGCGTCAATTTCCTCTTGTCTCACCAGTAAGTTTATTCCGGGCTTTATCCCTAAATGTACAATCTCGTCTAATTGCCTCCTCACTCTTTCCACCTCTTTTCCATCTTTCGGTTCATGAATCGTAAGATGTATCTTATCTGGTTTTGAATGCAATAAACAACGCTTTACCCCCTCGTTATCCAAAGGTAACCCGTTACTTGTGACCGTCAAATAACATTGGGCATAAAGTGCATCTATAACCTCAAAAATGCCTTCATACTCAAAAGGCTCCCCACCACCCAATGAAACAGACTCTACCCCATGGGCTATACAATCGGAGGTGAATCCGATAACCTCTTGAGGTTTCCACTGCGTACTTCCCTCCCTATTGCTATGATTATAGCAAAACGGACATTGCTTGGAACAATAGTTGCTCAAATCAACAGATAGCATTTCAATCATCTTTCTTTATTTTTCTTGTCGCTACAATACGGTTTACTCTTTTCCCCCGATAAGGTCTGAGCGACTGCTCATCCAAATATGCCGTGTTTCCATCCACTTCCGATTCCAACAAAACAGGATAACACTGACCGTTTATAACAGCCTTCTTGTCGGTGTAGGCAAAAGATGCTTCAAAAAAGTCGGTCAAGTCATCATAAACAATAATAACATACGGATTTACATGATTTATCAAATCAATAATTCTGCGTTCTGTCAAATGCTGCTTCTGATATACTCTCATCACACATAAAGAGGATTTATACACATGTGTCTTCCATTTCCACATATAATCCTCCTGTTCGCCTACCATTACCACCACAATGGTAGGGCATACAGAACTCACCTCAATGATTTCCACACCCAAATTGACAGTTCCGGGTATTTCGGAAACCTTTATAAGAGCTTCCTCATTATTATTTACTGGTAACCAGAAGGCTTCCCCATCACTATCAATTGCCTGCTGACCCAATTCTGCATCATATGGAAAATAAGCCGCAATCTGAAGTTTGTCTATCTCACTAAAAGACCGGTCAAAACGTAAAGCAAGAGCACGGGCTAAAGGATTAAGCTGTTCTTCTTTCAAAGGATATGCAGGTACATACGTCCTTTCTGTTAGATACTGAGGCCAATAGGGCTGCTGATACAGATAGAAAGGCATCCCAGCACATTCATGAGAATATTTTACGCTTTTGGTTACCTCATCCCACTGATTCTCATTATCAAATTCAAAATACCGCACCTTTTCAATAATTCCCGAAGCTAAAATTTCTTCTAACACATGATTGTAAACACCGTCAAGCGAAACAACCAACAAACCTAAAGTTCGGTTAAGATATAATATATTGGGAGCAAAACAATTATATTTTTTTGCTTCACGAATCTCAGAAACCTTTTGTTCGAATTCTTCAATCCGCCCACTCTTTATTTTCACAATAGAACTTGTATACTTTATTTGCTCTACTGATACAAAATCATTTAGATGAACAATTATCTCACTCGCCTGAGCTTCGGTAAGAGTCAGACTTTTCATTCCGGAAGAAAGTTCTTCGACAAACTTCCATCCAAGTATCCCTTCTATTCCCTCCTGTTCAGTCAGTTGAGGCACAGGTCCATTCTCATCGAACTCAAAGATTGCTACATTGCCATCTGAATCAATACCATACCATGATGTAGACATGGAATGAGTAGCTGGATATTCTTTATTCAACAACATAACACTATTGTCTTTATTTCATTTATTCTGCCCAATTCTGCCAATATACAAAAAAACTCTTCATACAACAACATCTTTACTTCAAAGAAATATGCAACAATATTTAAACTTCACAAGTGCGCAACTTTCAAGAAAAAATCTTATATTTGAAAATACGAACTTTAAATAGTACATATTATGAACGCAAACCCTGTTTTTAGTTTACACATTCCCACCCGACTCTTATTCGGATGTGGTGAAATAAAAAATTTGGCAACTGAAAAACTGCCGGGTAAAAAAGCCCTGATTGTGATTTCTGCTGGTACTTCCATGAAAAAATACGGCTACTTGGATAAAGTCATCGAACTGCTGAAGGATAATGATACGGAAGCTGTGGTATTCGACAAGATTTTACCTAACCCCATCAAAGGGCATGTAATGGAAGCCGCTGCACTCTGCCGTGCTGAACAATGCGACTTTGTCATCGGTCTGGGTGGAGGAAGCAGCATTGACTCCGCCAAAGCAATTGCTGTCATGGCATGTAATGAAGGCGATTACTGGGATTATGTCATCGGAGGAAGCGGAAAGGGACGTCCTGCTGCCAAGGCGCTCCCCATCATCGCCATCCCTACTACTGCTGGCACCGGTACCGAGGCCGATCCCTGGACCGTAATTACCAATGAAGAAAAGCAGGAAAAGATTGGCTTCGGAAATCAGCATACCTTCCCTGCTTTATCAATCGTTGACCCGGAACTGATGGTCTCTATCCCGCCTCATCTCACCGCCTATCAGGGATTTGATGCTTTCTTCCATGCGGCAGAAGGATTCCTTGCTAATTGCGCCACTCCTATCAGCGATTTGTATGCTCTGGAAGCTATCCGGCTGCTATACAAATATCTTCCGGTTGCCGTAAAGGATGGCAAGAATCTGAAAGCGCGTGCCAAAGTGGCTTGGGCAAGCACACTGGCAGGATTGGTGGAATCAACTTCAAGCTGTACATCCGAACACTCATTGGAACATGCCATGAGTGCATATTATCCGGCACTCCCGCATGGAGCAGGTCTGATTGCCATCAGCGAAGCTTACTTTGAAACCTTCCGCAATGACTGCATGAAACGTTACATGAAGATGGCTGAGGTCATGACACAGCAAAAGAGCAACCGTCCCAGCGACTTTATGGATGCACTGATACGTATGCAAAAGGAATGTGAGGTTTACCAACTGAAACTGAGCGACTGGGGACTGAAAGAAGAAGATTTGCCCAAGATGGTGCAGAATGCAAGAGAAACCATGGGAGGATTATTTATGTTTGACCCCCGACCGCTTACCGATGAAGAAGTGCTCAGTATTTACAAAAATTCATACCGATAACGGTCACCCAAACGACTATACGTATTATTGAGGACAACGAAACGTTTTAACTAAAAGACCAAGGTGTCACGGCTTTTCAACTCAGTACTTCTTCGGGAGTACTCCAGTACTTTGGCGGAAGTACTCCAGTACTCCGGTGAGAGTACTGCGGTACTTTGCCCGAAGTACTGGCTTTATGAAAGAGCCATGCCAAGGTGTTCATTTAAAACACCTTGGTCTTTTCTTTTAGTTATCCAACCGAAGAGAAAGTTCTTCTAAAGTCTTGCCCTCATAATCACAAATCGCTTTCTTGTAGGAGGCGGGAATAGCTATCGGCTCTTTCGTTGCTACATCATAGCCTACCATTATGGTACGGCACTGGCATTTCAACACACCGCTTGCTTTGTTTACGGCACGCTGCAATAAAGTTATGCTCTTATTGCCGATGTGCTCTACTGTGGTTTCAATATATAATTCATCCGAAAAAAATACAGGAGCCAAAAAATCAGCATTAATATTGGCTACTACTACCGCAAATTTACTCCAATTTTCATCGCCAAACACATCGCGAAAATAAGAAGTCTTGGCCAAATCGTATAAAGAGAAATAAGCGTTATTATTCATGTGCCCATATAAATCGACGTCGCTAAACCGAATCTGAATCGGCATTACATGTTTAAATGTCATTTCATCTGCCATAATGTTTTAGTTTATGAGTTTGTTAGTTTATAAGTTTTAAGTTTGTTAGTTTGAAATTGATGAGCTAAGTCTATAAGTCAGTGAATTTTTGAACCCTTGAGATAAAGATTCTAAAAACCCAATACCCAAAAACTTATAAACTCAAGCATCCAAATATACATCTTTTTAGCAAATTTACGCCAGCTATCACAGAATATTTCTTACTTTTGTCCACCAGAAAAGATTAATAGACTCAAATCATATCAGAATATGGAAAGAAAATTTAGCAAAGAGACACTCTGTGTGCAAGCTGGATGGACTCCTAAGAAGGGAGAGCCGCGTGTATTGCCTATTTATCAAAGTACTACATTTAAATATGACACCAGCGAACAGATGGCTCGTCTGTTCGACCTGGAAGACAGCGGGTACTTCTATACCCGCCTGCAAAATCCTACCAATGATGCTGTAGCTGCTAAGATTGCTGCACTTGAGGGTGGAGTAGCCGCTATGCTGACTTCATCGGGACAGGCAGCTAATTTCTATGCTGTTTTTAATATCTGTGAAGCTGGCGACCACTTTGTATGCTCTTCTACCATTTATGGTGGGACATTTAATCTGTTCGGAGTTACCATGAAAAAACTGGGTATTGAATGTACCTTTGTGGATGCGGATGCACCGGAAGAGGAAATTGAAAAGGCTTTCCGCCCAAATACGAAATGTTTGTTCGGAGAAACCATTTCTAACCCAAGCATCAATGTGCTCGATATTGAAAAATTCGCCCGCATTGCTCACAAGCATGGAGTGCCTTTGATTGTGGACAATACCTTTGCTACTCCTATCAACTGCCGCCCGTTTGAATGGGGGGCTGATATCGTTACTCACTCTACAACCAAATATATGGATGGACATGCTACCTGTGTAGGTGGAGCCGTGGTGGACAGTGGTAACTTTGACTGGGAAGCTCATGCAGACAAATTCCCCGGACTGACCCAGCCGGATGAATCTTACCACGGACTGGCATATACCAAAACTTTCGGGAAAATGGCCTATATTACCAAAGCTACCGCCCAATTGATGCGTGACCTCGGATCTATCCAGTCTCCTGAAAATGCCTTCCTGCTTAACTTAGGACTGGAAACGCTTCACTTGCGCGTTCCACGCCACTGTGAAAACGCGCAACGCATCGCTGAGTGGCTGGAAGCAAATCCGAAAGTAAAATGGGTGAACTACTGTGGACTGAAAAGCAGCAAATATTATGAACTGGCTCAAAAATACATGCCAAACGGTTCGTGTGGCGTCATCGCTTTCGGATTGAAAGGCTCACGCGAAGAAGCAATCAAATTTATGGATGAGCTGAAATTGGCTTGTATCGTTACGCATGTGGCTGATGCCCGTACTTGTGTGTTGCATCCGGCAAGCCATACCCACCGCCAGCTGACCGATGAACAGTTGATTGAAGCCGGAGTTGCTCCCGACTTGATTCGTCTGTCGGTAGGTATAGAGAATGTCAATGATATTATTGCCGACTTGGAGCAAGCCTTGCAGCATATTTGACAGATGCTTACCTGAATATTAAGAGATTGATTTCATTCTCGCCTTACAGATACCATGCGCAGAGTTAAAGGGAACTCAGAGTGTGGTATCTGTATCGGTTTTGCCAACCGACCTCTCTTTCTACTCCTCTCTTCCCCGAAATATTTCTTCTGCTTACTTTTAATGAAAAACAAACTTAATTCAACAAGAATGAATCCATTATCACACTATAACGAACAACTTGCTGAAACAGAAAAAGAGCTGAAACTTATACGAGGCAAAATAATGCGTATCAGCTTTATCCGAGTCTTGCTTTTTATAGCAGGTATCATCGGAGTATGTTATTTTTTTAATGCGGGAAACTGGAAAATAATAGCGGTTATATGCTGCACTTTCCTCCCTTTCTTCATCTTAATCAAAATACACGACCGGCTGTTCCGCCGACGAGACTGGCTTGATACTCAGGCACGAATTTACCGGGAAGAGCTGAAAGGGCTGCAAGGCGATTACAGTTGCTTTGATGGAGGGAAAGAGTTTATTGATCCGGAACATCCGTATTCATTCGACCTTGACTTATTTGGGAACCGTTCTCTTTTTCAAGCTATCAACCGCACCTGCACCTCGTTTGGCAAACAGCAGCTTGCCAAGTGGATGAAGAATCATTTGACGAATAAAAAAGAAATAGAAAAAAGGCAAATTGCAATAAACGATATAAGCCAACGCACTACCTTCCGCGAACAGTTCCGCGTAATGGGGCTGGTTAATCAGGCAGAAACCGCCAAAGAAGCCGATATACGCAACTGGTGTGAGAGTCCGGCTATTTACCTTCACTCCATCTGGGTTAAAGCATTCATCTGGGGAGTTCCAGTTATTAACAGCCTCCTGTTAATAACTTCGTTAATAGGATTATTGTCAATAAGTTGGTTCGGCCTTTCGTTCGTTCTGTTTTTAATACTCAGCTTTGCAATCATCAAACGGACCACTGCAATACAAGAAACTTATGGCAACCAGCTTAAAGCACTCAACAGTTATGCACGCCTGATAGCGCTGAGCAAACAAGAGCAATGGAAAAGTCTTGCTGTGGAAGAGTTGATAAACGGACTCAATGTAGACGGGAAATCACCGGTTGATGCCTTAACCCAACTATCAAAAGAGCTCGACCGCCTTGACTTACGTAACAACCAGATACTGTATATTATTTTAGAAGGAAGCGTTTTCTTTCAACTTCAGCAAATTGTTCGCATCGAACGATGGAAAGAGCATTACGGACGTTATGTGATGGGATGGTTGGAAACAATCGGAAAAATGGACGCACTATGCTCTTTGGCTACCTTTGCTTACAATCACCCCAACTATACTTATCCCACCGTTACAGACACTCCGTTCTGCTTTGAAGCCACAGAGATGGGACACCCGCTCATGGCGGAAACACAGTGTATCAAAAATGATGCACTCATTCCCTCTCGCCCTTATTTTCTGATTATCACCGGGGCAAATATGGCAGGAAAAAGTACTTACTTACGCACCATTGGTGTTAATTATTTGCTGGCTTGCATAGGTGTACCAGTCTGCTGCCAGTCATTGATTTTTTATCCGGCACACCTGATAACCAGTCTGCGTACCTCCGATTCTCTTTCCGACAATGAATCTTACTTCTTCGCCGAACTGAAACGGCTGAAACGTATCATCGACTTACTAAATGAGGGGAAAGAACTCTTTATTATCCTGGATGAAATTTTAAAGGGAACCAATTCAGCCGACAAGCAAAAAGGCTCCTTCGATTTAATCCGGCAGTTCATGAACTTACGCGCCAATGGCATCATTGCTACCCATGACTTGCTTTTAGGTGAACTGACCAAACAATTCCCCGATGAAATTCGTAATTACTGCTTCGAGGCTGACATAAAGAATAATGAGCTCAGCTTTTCCTATAAACTCCGCGAAGGGATTGCCCAAAATATGAATGCCTGCTTCCTGATGAAAAAAATGGGAATTACCATACAAGATTAAACTTCATTATCTCCTTGCAGGATACTACAAAGAAAAGAAGGCGGAGCAAGATAGTTACTTTATCTTTCACTATCTGCACCGCCTTCGCTTAATTACAGATTTTAAAAACGTAAAACGATTCTCTTAAAATTTACCAGCCCAAGAATTCAGATTCAAGAGTTCCCCAACCTTTGTTTTGAGTTAAAACTCCATTCGACAAGTCTAACTGAGACTCAGGAATAGGCCAGAACCCACCGGTTTCCTGATAACGTTTGGCAAATCCTCCACCAAATTCTTTCATGGTAAGATTTTTACCTAAGTTGCTTATCGGAGTACCAATCTGTTTCTGCAATGCCGGAACGACATCTCCCCAACGCATCAGGTCGAACCATCTCAAGCCTTCAAAAGCCAATTCATGACGTCTTTCCTTTTTCAAGTTTTCTGCCGAATAAGCCACCGGAGTCAACCCTACACGGCTACGTACTTCATTGATACCATCGGAAGTTTCAGTAAGTTCAGAGTGCATCAACAAGACATCGGCATAACGCATCATAATCAAGTCTTGAGTCTGTCCCAACTGGTTCTGGTTTTGTGCACCATACATCAAATAAGAGTACAAGACTAAACTTCCACCTTCCTGCTTGGCAGTAATACTCATATATTTCTTTTGATGATAACCCGTATATTCTATCAAGTCTTTCGATACATCAGGAGTATAATCCAAACCTTCATCCGGATCGTCCATCACTAAAATAGATGCCTTAATACGAGGATCGTTCGGTTCATCGGCTACCCAGTCGTTATAGAGATTCGGTGTTACCGTACCGCATCCCCATCCTTGTCCATAAGGGAAAAGATCGGCTCCACGAATACCATAGAACAACGGGAACATATTAGCAAGACTGACAGCCTCACCCCAGTTAGCATATACATTATATTTGGTAGCAAACAGCACTTCTTTGTTTACATCTGTCTCCCACGCAAGTTCAGAGCCGTCTATCGCTTTCTGTCCTTTCGTATATGGATAGTCTTTGATGGTATGAGGGTTGGTATAAGGCCAAAGCTCACGGAAATCATTTACCAGGCCATATCCACCATTATCTTTACAGTCTTCCAGCCAATTGATAACCTGGTCTTTTGATATGCTTTTTCCCTCAGCCAAAGGCAAAGATTCTTTGCCGTAATATCCTGTGTAGAACAGGAAGACGCGAGCCATATAAGCTTCAGCGATATACTTGGTAGCATGTCCTGAAAAAGCCGGATCGAACTTTTTATCGGGCATTGTGTCAATACAGTCTTTCAAGTCAGAAGCAATCTGTGTATAAATCTGCTCAGCCGATGACTTCGGTAAATTTTCAGCTTTCGATGTAAGAGGCATTGGAAGTTCTCCAAACATCTGAACCATTTGGTAATACAACAGGGCACGCATGAATTTAGCTTCTCCCACTGCCTGCTTCTTGGCATCTTCACTCGCCCAATCGGTAATTTGATCTACAAACTCCAACATCATATTGGCTCTGTAAATACCTTGGTAACTTCTTTCCCAGAATGGAAGAAAGGCATCCACACCTACATTCAAGAGTTTATCAGTCATCTGGAAGACTTTATCTGCACTTCCTCCACCCCCAAACCGGTCATCCGAAGCAGCTTCTGCTACATAGAAGATATTTACCGTATTATGCTGGTTAACATGATTTAAGGTAGAATAAATACCAGCAAGCATCATATCGATATCAGCCGAGGTTGTAGGGAAATTACTCGTTGTTTTCTGTGTAAAATTTTCTGTATCAAGAAAATTTTCACAACTGCTCAGGGTTAAAGCTGCAATAAGGGCAGCACAAATATGTTTTTTCATCGCTTTTAATTTTAGAATTTAAGATTTACACCAAACATAAAAGTACGTGGACTAGGATAGAATCCCAGGTCAATACCAGAAGCCCAAGAATATGCATCATTACCGCTAGAACCAACTTCAGGATCCATACCTGAATATCCGGTAAAGGTATAAGCATTCAGCACAGAAAAATATAAACGAGCCTGTTCCAATGGCATTCTCGGTATCAGTTTTTTGAAGTCATAGCCTACAGTGATGTTCTGAATTCTCAAGTAGCTTGCATCTTCAACGAAAATATCCGAGAAGTTTTTCCAGCTTTCACTGTTTTCCATACCTTCGATAGAAGGCATTGTATTCGAAGTTCCTTCTCCATTCCAGCATTCATATACATCGGTAGTGAAGTTTTGTCTAGGTTCACCCAAATATTGACGATATGATTTAACAACTTGCTGACCAAAGGCTCCATTCGTAGTTACAGATAAATCCCATCCTTTATAACCTAAGTTAAATGAAAAACCTAAACGGAAGTCCGGATTCGGATCGCCAATCATTGTCTTGTCGGCTTCTGTAATTGAACCGTCACCATTTACATCAACAAAAATCGCTTCTCCCGGAGCTGCACTGGCCAACTTAGCCTTTGTTGCATTTACCTGCTCTTGATTCTGGAAAATACCTGCAGTCTTATATCCCCAGAAATAACCTACCGGATATCCTACCTGAGCACGGTAAATTTCTCCGTTACTCATCGCTGTTAAGACATCGCTAGGACCATGAATGATTCCTTCTGTATTCGCAATACGTGTAATTTCATTTTTATTATATGAAAGGTTGAAGTTTACACCGTAGTTGAAATCACGGATTCGGTCATTCCAGTTTAATGCAACTTCAAATCCCTTGTTCACCACATCTCCACCATTGATATAAGGAGCTCCTGTTCCATAGCTGGCCAATACCGGAGCCTGAACCAACCAGTCTTTTGTAGCTTTATGATAATAGTCAAAAGCTAATCCCAAACGTGAGTTGAAGAAACGGGCATCGATACCCAAGTCAAGCTGCTCAGAAGTTTCCCATGATATGTCTGTATTCGGCAAGATATTGGCATAAGCTCCTGTGGTCTGAGAAATCTTGTCTGTTCCATAAACATAAGAGTTAAGAGAATCGAAGGCAATGGTTGACAAGTACTGGAAATTCGCAATATCCGAGTTACCGTTTTGTCCCCAGCTGGCACGCACTTTCAAGAAGTCCATCCATCCTAATACACTTTCCATGAAAGGTTCATTGGTCATAACCCATCCTGCAGAGAAAGAAGGGAATATACCCCAGCGGTTTCCTCTTGCAAAGTTACTTGAACCATCGGCACGTACCGTTGCAGAGAACATGTATTTTTCTTTATAGTTATAGTTGGCACGACCGAAGAAAGAGGCTAAACGTCCCATGGTTTGAGGGCGTCCGCTTACAGTAGTCATACTAGAACTGATACCTTGTGTATTGCTCAAGTAAGCATAGTTAAATAAACCGGGGAACAAAGAATTGGCATTCGTTGCAGACATGGTCTCACCTATTCCCCATTTTTCCATTGACTGTCCGATTACAGCATCAAAGCTATGATCGTTTTTCTTAAAGCTATAGCTCAATGTGTTTTCCCAAGTCCAAGCCATGTGTGTTCCTGCTTCCTGAGTAACCTTGTCATTGACGTTTTGGGAAGCTGAAGCCAACTTGAACTTGTCAACATAAGCACGATAAGTGTTTGCATCATAACGATAACCAAAGCTGGTTTTATATTTCAAGTTCTTAATCGGCTGAATTTCCAAGTAGAAGTTTCCGCGGAAAGCATGGCTGCGGCGAAGGTTCTTTCCACGCTGGTAAACCATTGATGCTATCGGATTGACAGCATTCGAATCAAATCGCCAGCCGTTTTCCACTTGGTCTGTATAGTCGTAATATCCGCCATCTTCGTTATAAACTGGCATCAGAGGATTAGCTGTTAAGAAATTATGAACATCATTCCAATAAATATTTCCGATACCAATACCTGAACGTTCTGAATAGCTATAGCTCATGTTCTCACCAAACTTGATTACATCAAAATCTTCTTTCTTGAGAATGACATGTTCTGAGTTAAAACGAGCTGTATAACGGTCGTAAGAAGGTTCTACCGGTTTCCCTATGATACCTTCTTGTGAAGTATACGACAAACCTAAAGAGAAACGTGAAACTTCTGTTCCACCCATCATGTTGAATGCATGATTTTGGGTCGGAGCATTTTTATTGGTTGCTTCTTCCATCCAGTTGGTACCGTTCCAAGTTCCATCCTGAATAGATTTATATAAAGAAGCCGGTAACACAGCCGCCCAATCATAAGCTCCATCTTTACGGTCCATAATTTCCATATACTGACGTGCATTTAGCAACTCGGGCTTCTTGGCAATCTGCTGAACACCATAATATCCATCATAAGATACACGAATCTTGCCGGATTTTCCTTGCTTGGTAGTAACCAAAATAACTCCATTAGCAGCACGAGCACCATAAATGGCAGCAGAAGCAGCATCTTTTAATACGTCAATTGATTCAATATCGGCAGGGTTCAGCATGTTGATATCACCACCAGCAACTCCATCAATTACATATAGAGGGGCTGAAGAACCGATTGTTCCCATACCGCGAACATTTACTTTATAACCTTCACCGGGCATACCTGAAGTTTGAGTAATGTTCACACCCGGACTTTGGCTTTGCAATGCACCCAAGGCACTCACCGTATTTAATTTTTGCAAGTCATCTCCTTTCACTTGTACAGTAGCACCGGTCACAAGTTTCTTCTTTTGTATACCATAACCTACTATCACAACTTCATCCAACACTTCGGTGTCTTCTTTTAAAACGATATTAAAAGAAGTCTTTCCATTTACAGGGAGTTCTTCTGTTTTATAACCGACAAAAGAAACTTGCAGAATTGCATTCGAAGCTATCTGAAGTGAAAAGTTTCCATCGAAATCAGTGATTGTACCATTGGTTGTTCCTTTTTCAAGAACACTGGCACCGATAATGGTCTCCCCCTGCGCATCTTTCACAACACCATGTATAGACAGACTTTGCGAAAACACCCATAAAGGAATACAATTTAAAAGGAAAAGAATCCCTAGAAATCTGAAATAATTCAAGTCTTTCATAACGTAAAAATTTAAGTATTGATTTACTGTCGCAAATATAGAGCATTCACCTTTTTTTTATTTGCAAGAGCAGACCACAAACTATTCTGTACATTACTTCACATATCACTCATGTTACATTTTATATCATGAATGAAACATTGAATACCCTTTCGTTAAAGATTATATACTTATCTACTCCTTTTAGGGATTTATAATCAACATTTTTAAAGTTAATTCCTTCAATCCACTTGGAAATATTCTATCCGTTTACCTACCACAAGCACAAATCAGTAACCCCATTTATTATCCACCCTAAACGATATATAATAATACATTATACAAAAAGAAAGACCTCATGCCAGTCAGCATGAAGTCTCACCCTTTCTTGAATTGCCTCCAATTTGCACATTTACAAATTGAAGGCAATCTTGTAATTTTACATTTTATTTTCTCCTATTTTCCTGTAGATTCCGGTTCAATAATTTTTCCGGCCAATCCATTGGCAAAACCTGCATAGGTTGGTTTGCGATCGTAGTTCAAGTTCCATAATCCGATAGGCAAACCTGCGCGCCACCCACTCCCTACAGGGCTATCTGCCGAACTCCATTGAGTAATGCCATAACGCTGTGACTGTGGAATAATTTCAAAGTATTTAGAAATAATAAACTGATAGTAGTCAGACATCAACTTCTGCTGTTCTAATGTTACATTTTCTGTTTTAATTTCAGTTCCGCTCTCATCTAATATACCCATATCTAACTCTGATATTTTGACAAGCTTCCCAGATGCAGCCAACAGTTGGAACATCTTCACCACACAGGCTTCATTTTTAGCCTGTTCCTCCGGATTCAATGAATAAGATACGTGCATTTGTGTACCAATTCCATCAATTATCGTCACACCATCTGCTTCCCAATAAGCAATCATATCAATCAATCCCTGACACTTCGCATTATTGTTATAAGCAGCTTCAAGGTTATAATCGTTCACAAACAATTTTAGATCTTCGCCACCATATTTGCGAGCAAATTTAACCACCTCACGTGCATATTCTTTTCCCAAATAGTCTTGCCAATAGAAACTCTGAGCAGCGTTCTCCTCACCTTCTGTTGCAGCCGACTTCAGTTGCGAAGGATAACGATCCGACATCGGTTCATTCACCACATCCCATGCTTTCACCAAAGTAGCTCCTGCACTTTCACCTTCTTCAATGTTTGGATTTTCCTTACAAGCAGCCATCATGCCTTTAATCCAATCTTCCAAAGCGTTGGTCAATACCATTTTTTTCTTTTCATCAGGCATTTCTACAATCTGACCCCATGCATAACCTTTTCCATCCTCAGAGATTGTCTCAAACGTACCAGGATTCCAACCAGTCCACCCTGTTATCGTTCCATCTTCAAAGTCACTGTTCGCTATCAAATTTTCATCTGAACCATCGGCTGTAAGTGTTATATTATCAATATAAATCTCTCCAGCTAAGAAGCCAAAATTAAAAGCTACTTTATCAACTAGCGCATCCGATGGAGTGAATTTAAAGGTTATTTCCTGCCAAGTGGTTCCGATGATTGATACGCTTCCAGGATACTGCTGGTTACCCCCACGAGATGACTGCAGATAAATTTCAGGGGCAAAATCACTACTAGCTTTCGCCATAAACTTCAGTTTATATTCCTGTCCATTGGCTAGTGGAGCATCAAACTGGTACCAAGTCTGTGCATCATAATTATTAGCAAGAGCCGATGCATTTTTCAATACCAAACAACGTCCACCATCACCCCCCTCCCCTGGGATGATTGTTGGAGCAATCAATTTTTCCAAATAGGTTTTGTTTTGCTGTGAATGCCAGCACAATGTATGACCATAAACGGTCATACCGGCTTCCTTAGCTGTCTGAACAAAACTGGTTACTTGAGAAAAATCGACAGAACCATCATCCTTCACTATTGATGCATATTTCATTGCGTTTCCCGCTGTCATTTCATCAAAGTTTGATACAGCCAAACCATATACCAATTCCTTCTTCAAGAAATCACTAGCCGCAATAGCAACGCCAAGTTTAAAGTTGGGGTTTTCACCTCGATTTACATAATTCTTCAGCACATCATACTGATTTAGGTATTCCAACTGAACCATTTCTTCCGGTTTTTGTACGGATTCACCGGGCTGCAGCAGACTTTCGTCTGCGCAAGCCGTCAATATTCCTAAAGAAATTGCCCCTAACAACAATTTATTATAGTATTTCATAGCTATTCCATTTTAAAATATTAGTTTTTATAGGTCGGTGAGAATGTTTCAAATGCAATGTTACGAGTCTGAACCACTAACGTATCGTTTGTTTGATACTGACGAACTCCAAAATCCACATTATACTCTAGGTATAGAACGTTACGATCTTTATTCCCCCAACTATTCTTATCTCCTTTTTCAACGAACTTTCCAGTTCCACTTGCCGGATAATCTGGAGTGTCAGAAGTAATGGTACACTCTCCGTTTTCATTAAATGAAAGGAGCAAGTTACAGGTCAATGTATTGGTTCCAACAACAGTAGAAACCGGAAATACTGCAGTATTTAAATTACGCGTAGAAACCTGACATTTTTCATCGTACTCTACATAAGCTGCATGACGTTTGTTCTCTATAGTATTTCCATTTTCTGTAATCTTATCAACACCTCTGCGTAAGTATTTAGCTGCCCATTTATTAATATATTTTACACAATAAAGAACATAGTTTTTAGGTGCCACTTCCCACATCTCTGCATTTGTCCAAGCTGCATTCTCGGTCTTAGGAACTCCAGACAAGATAGAGTCTGCATTGGTCACACCCACCATACGCAAAGGTATCACGTACGTGTTTTCCAAAGATTCAGGATTATTGAAAAAATCATCGGTAAACTGCACATCTACAGCACCCATCAGGTTGTTATTCTGATTCAATATAATCTTATCAGACGACAATGAATAATAGTTTTTCGGCATGGGCTTGACAGGACGGGTTGCGCCTCCATCAAAAAACAAGTTTTTGCACAATTCATCATCGACCATAACATCAACCACTACAGAGCCGCTTCCACTATATGCACCGCCCATTGTAGCATAAATCTGACATTTATGTTCATTGTCAAGCGTCGTGTCATAGGTATCCTCACCCATTACTAAAGTACGAACCGGAGACTGGTAAGCAAAATAGACAGAAGAATTATTATAATTAGGAAACTCAGCATCACCATTCTTACACGACATTACTAACATTGAAGCAACTCCCGTCAACAATATAGAAAACGAATTAATCTTTTTCATGTTTTAATTTTTATCATCTAATTATCTAATAATCACCATCCTTGGTTTTGTAAAAAGCCAAAGTTCAACACTTCGGTATAAGGAATAGGACCATAATTCATATAAGGTTTAAAATCTCTGACTTCTACGTCTATAGGAGTATATTTCAAAACTCCATTTGCCTGCTGGGTGATATTCATTCCTCTTGCACCTTCGGTCAAATCAGCTTTCCAGCGACGCAAGTCATAGAAACGGATGTTTTCAAAACAAAGTTCCAAACGGCGCTCATTACGTATCAATTCACGCATTTTATCAACATCATTTTTTATGCTTTCAAGATATGCGTCACCATTTTCCTTACCCAATCCAGCCCGACTGCGAATTTTCTTGATTACATCGTAAGCGCTATAGTCATGCGTACCTTTTCCCTGCGGTCCCCAAGCTTCATTGGCTGCTTCTGCATAAGCCAAAAAGATTTCTGTATATCGAATCCGAGCTGTATAATGCTTTTGAGTAGTATTGTAATTCGGGTCTATGTTACAGTCTTTACGAAGAAGTTTACGTAAATAATAACCCGTACGTGTAGAACGTCCCAATTCCTTGTTCAATGCGTCATTATCTGTACCATAAGCCCCGGTAGTAATAGTTTTATCACTAGGTCCCTGAGTTCCTCCATTTAACAAGATATAAGTTGCCAAACGAGGGTCACGGTTTAGATAAGGGTCGTTCGCATCGTATCCAGAATGTATCTCATCAGTTATTGGATAACCATTCGCCATCGGAAAGGCATCTACAAGATTTTGGGTTGGATTAACACGCCCCTTACCATATAACGTAGGTGGGAAATTATCACTTTCCAAAGAGTTACTATCCCCCTTATCACTTCTCCATATAATTTCAGCAGGAACTGCTCCTGAAGCTATATCATTAATTTCCTGAGTATTAGCATACCATGTATTTCCATCTTCATCCATTCCATTGATTCCAGAGATTCGATCAAGCACAATAGCCGCATAATCGGCTGCATCCTCCCAAGTCATGCCAGAACCTTCACTGTATGCTGGGCTGGCTGCCATCAGTGAAACCTGAGCCTGTATAGCTTCAACAATACGCCGGGTAATACGACCTCCCATATGAGATCCATTTACACGGTCATAATCGGATGCTTTCACAACGCCCAAATCCTTATACTTCTGAGGAATTTCAGCTTCTGAATGCGTTTTATAATCTAGAGGGAGCAATTCAATAGCCGTTTTACAATCCTCTAAAATCTGCTCAACACAGGCTTGATAGGTATCACGGGGAGCAGAAAAATCAGACTCCGAATTCTCTGAATGAGTTTTGATAGGAACTCCCAACAACTGTCCATCAGCCGACACACCACCATGTGCGCGTAACAAATAGAACAGTTGCAAAGCACGCAAACCATAAGCCTCTCCTTTCAAACGGTCGGCAAACATTTTCTTCACACGTTCGTCACGTGCCCATTTCACGTCATCAGCCCGTTCAAGAAACAAATTTAAATATTGAATGGCATTATAACGGTCTTTCCATTGCGAGGCCGGATCATTTTGGGAAGTCCATGCTCCTGTACAAATAGAACGCCAAGCATTTCCATTATCGTTCGAAACAGCATCGTCTGTTGCTACGTCGCTTGTAGGGGCAGAATTATAAGGGAGCAACAAATAGGCATTTGTCATAACTCCTTGAGCATAAGAAGGTTCCTCGTACATTGATTCCAAGTCCCTGTTATTTTCTATTGCTGGCTCAAACAAATCGTCACAGGCACATAACAACAGAGGCATAAAAGCCATTATCTTTACTAATTTATTCATAATCTTCATTTTTAGAAAGCAACCTTAACCCCTATATTATAAAAACGAGTCTGAGGTGCAGCACCAACATTCATCTCTAACATTTCACGTTCTTTCGATATAGTCAATAAATTTGACCCGCTCACATAAGCAGAAACATCCTTAATAAGGGATTTGCGCAACCACTTCTTAGGGAAATCGTAAGTCAACTGAACTTTTGCCAGTTCAAAGTGATTATTCTTGTACAACCAGAAAGTAGAGTTGCGGAAGTTATTAGCACCTGTTTCTGTAGTTAAACGAGGATAAGTAGCAGTAGCAGCAGTTTCCTCCGTCCAACGACCTCGTACCACTTCAGAATACTTACCTTCACCATAAACCCAATAATAAGAGCTATTTTTCATTCCATAGCCACCAAAACCTCCTGTTCCAAGTGCAAATAAAGTAAAGTTTTTCCATTTGGCAGTAAAGTTGAGACCTAAGGTGAAAGGAGAACCATACCATCCGCCACGACCTAAATAAACTTCATCTTTACTATCAATAACCTGATCACCATTCTGGTCTTTATACTTTAAGTCACCCTTGCGCACGGTTCCACCAAAAGTTTGTTTAGGAGAAGAAGCCACTTCTTCATCACTGTGGAAAAAGCCTTCACATTCCAATCCCCAAATACCATCAACAGGCTTTCCTACTCGGTTTTGATAGGCATCCTTATAGTTCTCATCCCGCTGGGTAGCCGTTGTATTATAATATGTTCCAGTTACCCCTAAAGACAAGTCTGCCTCACCTATTTTTTTATTCACATTAACAGCAAAGTCAAATCCTATACGCTTGTTGTTATTAAAATTGATATACGGAACAAACGAATTTTCAGGATAATATGCTGAGAAGTAAGACGGATACAAAGTTGTTGGCTGAATCAGCAAACCTTCTGTTGAATTCACGAAAAAGTTTACATCAGCAGTTACCAGCTTATTCCATAAAGAAGTGCGTAAATAAGCCGACAACTCTTTACGCTTGATGAATGAAAGTTTTTCATTTCCGCCTTGTTTGGATACAGTTGAATTTTCACCCGAGCCATCATACCATCCAAACCAAGAGCCACCTACCTGATCAAACTTAGGAGCATATAAATAATAGCCACTGATGTCAATGTCCTGATTAAGTATTGAACCAGACATACCTACTGTCAAGTCATCTACAACCGTAGAGTTTTTCAGAAAATCCTCATTGCTCAACTTCCAACCTAAAGTTAAAGAAGGAGAAAATGCATTTCGGTGTCCTTCTGCCAACTTGGCTGAATGAATAGCAGCTCCACTAAATTCAGCATAATACTTTTTCTGGTAATCATATCCCAACAACACACCTAAATTGGCATTACTTGTGCGATGATAAACACCAGACATTGTTTTTTGGAAACCATTGGCAAGCAACATAGCCGACACATTATGATCTTTATTAAAAGTCCGATTATAATCAAAATGCGCAGACATCGCAATAGTTTGATTATCAACGCTATTTCCTATATTCTGCACTCCAGACTTTTCATCATTTCCTTCATATGTCATTGACGTAATAACATCGTTTCCGTTATGATTACTCCATACTGGCGTATAGATACGGTATGAATTATTATACGATGTAGTATAGGAAGTTTGATAGTCAACAGCAAATTGGAAGTGGAACGAAAGTCCACGCAGAACTTTATTCAAGTCGAAATCAATACCTGTATCAAATTGGAACTGACGGCTTGTAAACTTAGAATAACCAGCAGCATAGTAGTCGGCAATAATATTGCGTGAATCGGTTTGGGTACCAGCCAAGAAGGCACCTCCAAAAAGATTATTGTTAATATTCATCAAGCCTAATGATGCCAACGCATTCGAATCAATATAGTTTAATGGAACCAGCGGACTGATTCGGTTGGGACGCATGGTAGATGCCTCACTCCAGTAATCATTTCCGTCTGGATGCGTGCTTCTTCCTGAACGGACATCATAAAAAGTAACATTAGTATTCGCATAAGATGAAATAAAATCATTAATGGCGATATCAACATTACCACGAATACTCAAGCGATTTGTATAACTGTCTTTTGCCTCACCGAACTTGAAGAAATCTCCATGACGGTAATAATTTACATTGGAATAGAACTGTACCCGCCTGTTTCCTCCTGAAAACTCAACAGAAGCGTCACTTCGATTATATGCCTTCTTCAAATAGTCGGAAGCATAATAGTCTAGATTAGGGAAACGATATGGATTTGCTCCTGATGCATAATTATAAATATCACTTTCGCTATAAAGCGGAGAAAGATGGTCATTAACCAATGCTTCGTTATACAAAGACATGTATTCTGCAGACCCCAAGTACTTTGGATAGCTCTTAGCTATATAAAATCCAGTATTTGCACGTACATCGATTTGGAGTTTTTCCTGTTTTTTCCCACGCTTTGTTGTGATATAGATAGCTCCTTTAGCAGCTCGGCTTCCATAGAGAACAACAGCTGATGCCCCCTTCAAGAAGGTTATCTGCGAAATTTCCGAGGGTGATACATTATTGGCATCACGTGGAACTCCATCAACCAATACCAAATATCCAGCATTATCACCATCCATTCCCCATAATGAGTTTCCATTCCATCCGCCAATCAGACCTTGCATATTTTCAAGACTATTAGTCCAATTTGTATTATAATCCTTTTCTGCTTGTTTCTGTACATCAACTACAGACACGCCTCCCAACAAATCACTTTGGGCTACTTTACGAAAAGCCACTTGAACCTTAGCGTCAGCCACCTCCAAAGAATCGAGACCATTCTCTTGGGCAGGATGCGCCATCATTCCATTTGGAACAAGTCCCAACATGGCAGTCGAAAGAACTAATTTATTGTATATATCTTTCATCTGTTCACTCTTTTAAATTACATAAAACTTATTCTGATTACCAACCAGGATTTTGTGCTATACCCTCATATAAATAAGTATCATTCACTTTCATCGGGAACCAATAATGCTTTGAAGAAAAATTACGAGTTAAGATTACCTGTTCGCTCCAATTTGCGACTTGTGCATCTCTAGGGTCATTCTTCTTATACCACTCGTCCGTTTCTATACGGTCAAATTCCTGTGAAGTCTTTACATTATAAGGTGCCTCTGTAAGTAGCAGCCAGCGTTGCAAGTCATTAAAGCGGAAACCCTCAAATGCCAACTCTACAGCACGCTCACGACGAACCTCATCGATAAAGGTGTTCCTATCTGCTGTATAACGAGAAAGCACATGATCCATAGCCACTCTATCACGCAACACATTCACTGCATCCTCAGCTGTCTTTCCAAAAGTGGTCGATTTTCCGGAAGCTCCACCAAAAGCTGCACATGCTTCTGCATACATCAAATAAATATCTGCGAGACGCATGTAAGGCAAATACAACTGTAAATTTCCACCCCAGTCATATGTTTTGTCATATTTATTACAAGTATGCGGAGATAACTTTTGCGTAAAATATCCAGTACGGCTTGCATTGTTTTCACTACGCACATTCCCCCCTGTAAATAATTGGCTATAGCGAAATGCTTCCATATCTTCAGGCATTGCAGCATTTACATATTTGAATCCATCAAAAACAATATCATGGTAAAAACGAGGGTCACGATTTTTAAACGGATGTGTCTTATCAAAAGATCCAGAAGGGTCATCTAATCGAGAGCCATCAGACATACCATACAAATTTACATAATTTGCTGTTGGTTGATGAATAATATTATCATGCTCTACCAAGCCATTAACTTTTGGTCCCCAAGTTTTTGACACATTCCAGTTACTACCATTGGCAGGAGAACAAGGACCGCGAAATATAGCCTCTACCGATCCCGGCATCAACCAGTTTTGTCCTGTAGTATAGAAAATTTCTGAAAAACAAGATGTTGCTCCTGAAGCTTTTTTATGATTATATACATCACTATAATTAAATTCCGCCAATGCATATTGTGTCTTTCCTGACTCTACAAGAGTCAACAATTCCCCCAAGGCATCAGCTGCTTTTTTACAATAATCTTCGTTATAGTCATAAGTCTTGGCTCCACCGGTCTGTGCACCATGCTCCATAAGTGGACTTCCAGCCCACAAATAAGTTTTTCCCAAATAGCCTAATGCCATAATCTTGTTAATACGCAACTGATTCTTTCCTAGTGTATTCTTACCAGGAACCGTATTATCCCAGTTTATAGGCAATAAATCGGCTGCCTTACGAAAATCAGCCGCAGCCTTTTCAGCCGCCTCTTGGAAAGTCAAACGCTCAGGCTTTTCTGTCCCGTCCATCACCTTATCAATATAAGGCATTCCACCCAAATACTGCATCACTTCAAAATGCCACCATGCACGAAAAAAATACAATTGTCCTTCTATCATTTCACGTTCTTCTTGGGTAGCATCGGTCATCTTACTCAAATTTTCTATCCCGATGTTTGCCTTGCGAATACAATACCATGCATGAGGCCACAAGCGATGCTTAAACTTGTTATTTCCATCTATGTTAATATCAGCGGAAGGGTCTGCCGAATTAGAATCTAACCAAGAGCCATCTTGTCCTAATTTTCCAGCCTGCCATGCCCAGAAATTTCCCAAATCAATTTGATGGCACATTTGCCAGTCGGCTTCAGTATTCATAATCTCATCATCTCCCCAGTTAAAAGAAGTTGTCCAATAGCATTCTTCTTTATTCGGAATACAATTATAGATTTCTTCCATATAACCTTGAAAGTTCATGAAGTTTTTAAAAGCTTCTTCTGCAGAAACGGTAGAATCTGGGTCTTTCTCCAGATAATCTTCACAAGAAGACAAACCTAAGGTCATAGCAAACAAGCTATAATACAATATATTTTTATATAGTTTTTTCATATCATCAATGCATTACAATGTAAATTTAAGCCCCAAATTGAAACGCTTCATTGTAGGGTATGCTCCTTGATTACCTGCGCCTGCGAAATTAGATTCACGATCGTCAGGCATACGGGTCCATACCCACAAGTTGTTTCCATTCAAGAACACCTTCAAATTACGAATACCGATTTTACGCACCCATCCTCCATCAAAGGTATAGGCTACCTCAGCATTTTTCAAACGGATAAATGAGCCGTCATACAAGTTTTGGGTTCCAGTGTGATAGCTTGGGGTCGTAGTAAAACGCGGCATCACAACGTCTGAATTAGGAATCTCTTTTGACCACCATGAACCCTGATCATAAACCGTATTCAAACGGTTTGCAAAACTGGTTAAAGTGACATCACGAGTAACATTTGTCACACCATAAAATTGAACAAACGCACTAAATCCCTTCCATTCAAAACCCAGAGTAGCATTATAAGTGTTTTGTGGAGTTGAGGAATAGCCATAAGGTGCACTATCCAAATCATCAATCACACCATCTGCATTAAAGTCTACAATATAATAATCTCCCGGAAGTTTTTGAGAGTCATTCGTATTGTGTTGCGGACTCCCGTAAATTTGATCAAATGTATTTAAATGACCGGCATCAATATGAGCATGATTCTGTCCGATACTAAATCCTTCCTGCTTCTGATAAGCTGGAGCCAACTCTGGATCATCTCGGTTTATCACTTCGTTTTTAGCATGTGTCATACTAAAGTTACCCCACAAGCGCATCTTATTTTCAAAAACTTTATTAACGCGTAACTCCAATTCATAACCCCTCGTTTTTACTTCTCCCAAATTAGCCGTAGGAGGAGTAGTTCCAAAGAACGGAGAAATTGAACGGTCAACACCACGAATAAGAATATCTGTACGGCAATCTCGGAATACTTCGACCGAACCAGCAAACAAGCCACTTAGGAATGAATAATCAATACCCAAGTTAAACTTACGAACAGTTTCCCAATGAATGTCCGGATTACCTACAGCTGATTCCTTATACCAGGTATATGGACTATTATTATGATTAAGATCCATATGTGTGTTTCCACCATATGCCCATGTGGTCATATATAACCAACGTCCAAAAACATTATCATCACCAATCTCACCATAAGAAGCACGAACCTTTAACATATCCAACCACTTCTTAGAGAAATTCATGAATTTTTCTTCAGATATCATCCAGCCTATCGCTCCTGAATTGAAGAAAGCGAAACGATATTCCGGTGAGAATTTTTCAGAACCATTATAAGCCCCATTATATTCAAAAAAATATCTGTCAGCATAATCATAAGTGGTACGGAACGCCCAGTCTTCTCGGTAGGTCGGAATCATGCTACCAGTAGCATACTGCTGACGACTGAACAATCCCATAGCTGTAACATTGTGACTGCCAAACTCGCGCGCCCAATTGAGCTGAACCTGATAGTTCATATTACGCTGTGTTGCTTTATTATCTACCTCACCATTTTGAATAGTCCACAAAGCACCTTGCTGATAGTCAAATTTATTATTAGCATCAAAATCTGTCTTATAGGATTCTGCACCTGTAGCCGGGTCTACCCATTTAAATTGAGGGTCATGATACAAATCGTTTACTCCACGATTATTTTCTTTAAATACATTGTCCCAGGAAATCATGGCACGAGCACTTAATCCTTTAGTGATGAAACTCAAATCCTGCTCCAACGTAAAGTCTGTATTAATACGGGTATTAGTTGTTGTCATCGTACCTGCCAAAGCCAAATTAGCAGATGAGTTTGTCACATTAGAGACATTGGGATAATAACCCCATGATCCATCTGAATATCTCGGTAAAAAAACATCAGGGGGTGTTCCATACGCACCTGCCCAATATTGTGCTACAGCCCAATCTCCAGAATTATACTGCCCCCATGGAGTCTTCTGCATACCATTCGAACCTGACAAATTAACCTTAAACACAGTTGTTTTAGACAATTGAAAGTCAAAATTACTACGAACATTTATACGATTATAGCCATAACCCGACTGATAACCACGTCCATTATCCATCACATCAAACAAATCGCCTTCATGCAAGAAATCGGCTGACACAAAATACTTTACAAATGGAGTACCACCACTCACATTCAAATTCGCATTATAAGACATCGTATAGTTCTTAAACAATACATCTTGCCAATCCACATTCGGATATCGTTCAGCTTCTGCCAAATTAGCGGGGTTACGATACTTGTTGATAACACTCTGAGGGGTTATATAATCCCATGCTGTAGGATCGAGTGGAAGTTCATGTTCTACCACAAAATTGCGAGCTGTCAATGCATCATAAGCATCCATCTTATTAGGAAGTCTAGAAGGAACTTTCATTGTCATTTGAGCAGATACATCTATTTGGGCTTTACCTTCCTGTCCACGCTTCGTAGTAATCAATATAACTCCATTGGCTCCTTTCACTCCATACACTGCAGTAGCAGAAGCGTCCTTTAATACAGAAATAGATTGTACAGAACTAATATCAACAGAACCCATTGGGCGTTCAATACCATCGACCAATACCAATGGAGCACTATTATTCCATGAACTTGCTCCACGAATTACAATTTCAGGATTTTCTTCTCCAGGCATACCAGAACTCTGCGTAGTAATAACTCCAGGTAGATTTCCAGTCAGTGCTGCACCAATATCAGATACCCCTCCAGCCCGCTGAAGAACTTCTCCTTTAGTCTGGGTTATAGCACCAACTACAGATTCTTTCTTCTGTTGTCCATAGCCTACAACTACAACCTCCTCTAATACCTCTGTATCTTCCCTTAAATTTATCATAATCATTGGACGACCATTAATTTCAATCTCTTGAGAAGACATTCCTAAATAAGAAACAATCAATACAGAACTCTTACTAGGTACTTCCAGTATAAAATTACCATCAAAGTCTGCCACTGTTCCTACAGACGTATTTCCTTTTAATACAATAGCTGCTCCTATTAAAGGCTCATCGTTCGCATCAAGCACCTTACCTTTTACTAAAAAACCGCTTTGAGCAGCCAATGTTAAACTGCTTAGCAATAAGAAAAAGGACAAGATACTTCTTAAAGCCATACAACTCCTTCCAGACAAGGAGTCACTTACAGAATGTTGTCTTATGTTTTTCATCATATTAAAAATAAAAAATAGTTTTCCCTTATAACTTCATAACACCGCATCGGTATGAGTTATCAACTGCAATCAAAAATCTCCCTCATAATAATAAATTTAGAATACAATCATATTAAGATTATTCCATGGCACAATCTTTTCACAAAGATACTATTATAACCTAAAAAAAACACATCTATAGTTTAACTAAAATTTTCTTATATGTTACATAGCTATCCAGTATGTTACATATGTTATTACTTATGATACAACAAATATAAACAACACTTAAATCAATTCGTTTTAGCATAAAAAACATCTTAGAAACTGTTTAAAATTTATTGAGAATAAACGTTATTGCGTAAGCATCCAAAATTGGCGTATTGACTAGCATGGCTCTTTCACATACCTTCGTGCTAAACTTAAAACTCGAAAGATTATAGGGGCAGTTTAAAAGTTCCGTGGAATCCCAGCCCTAGCCAAAGATAGTACATACCCTATACAAGAAGAATGGAATATCAGCAATGCCATGTAGCTGTGCCCTAAATCCTTTGATTTTAGAGTTCAGAGATTCTGCTGCAGCATTGGTCGATCTGTTCAGAAAATAGTTCAAGACGTATTCTTCCTTTCCTTTGATGGCATTCCTTGCCGCCTTGATCTCCCGCAGTGTACATGCATTGACCTCCTTGTACCACTCGTGCAGCTTTTCCTTAGCTTCCTTTCATGTTATATACGACTTGAAGGTTGCCCACACTTTACAGATGAGTGAGTAGGCTTCTTTCATCTGCGGGTATTGCCCAAATAGTATTCTTGCTCTTTCCTTCTTGCTATCACCCCATTTATCACCAGACTGTGCAAGCATATTTCTGGAACGTGTGAGCATCTCCACTTTGGTTTCATCGTTGGTTAGCAGCGTTGGCTTGTATTTCTGTTTGCGTATGCGCTTGCGTCCTCTGCGTTCCTTCTTATTCCTGGGATGCTTCTTGCGGTAGTATGCCCTTTGTTTGGCCTTTCTGTCTTCGTCTTGCACAAAGGCTGCCGCTTCCTTCCTGGATTCGGTAACAGCCAGTCGTTTGAATCGTAACCGCATCTCCTCAAGTCCTTCACACAGCCGTTGTACAATATGGAAGCAATCAATCACAATGGTTGTCTTGGGGAAGCATTGCTTGGCTATGCTGAACATCGAATCGCTAAAGTCCATGGTCATCTCGGTCACCTTTTCACGCTTAGACTCAGGAATTTTCTTCAGAACAGCAGACACAACATTAGCCTTCGTCCTTTTGACTATGGCAATGACGGAACCTTTCTTTTCATGTCCGGCCTTATTGAACACGATTGTGTGAACCTCATTGCAGAGGCTGGTTTCATCTATGCTGCAGCAAGCACCCAGATTGTCGGCCAGTAGCACCCTGTCTGTCGCATGTTCCTTTTGTGACCAGGTTTTAAAGTCACTGAGATGATGCTTGTAGTAACGCTCGACTTCACTGCCATCAATGAAAGAATCTTGCTAATGACGCTGCTGTCAATGGAAGCCTGTCCATCGCTATCTTTAAAAAAAAGTCCCTTTCTTCTTTCCTGTCTTAGGATGACGTCCTACCCCTTTGAATATGGCGTTTGAAAACAACGTAATTGTTGTAGAATCAATGATGCGTAAACGCTTTATCCAATCCTCAGTACCATTGCATCGGCTGTCCGAAGAAATGACTACTTTTGCTCATGGGAACTTTTTATTTTTGACGAAAACAAAGAAACCCAAAAGGGCTGACACTCGCAAGAGATGTCAGCCCTAATTTTATGATGGTTCAAAAAGTTTTACCGGACAGCAATAATTATATCTACTGAATGTCCCTAAAAAAAAGAGACCGTAAATCCCTTCACGGAACTTACGGTCTCCTAAAATCATATGAATGATAGATTATTCTACTTCACTGTAGTCAAGCACATTCTTTTTGTTTGCCATGATACGGTCGTATTCTTCTTTTGAACCTACCACAATCTTTTCGTATTCACGCTGACCTGTTCCGGCAGGAATCAAGTGACCACAAATCACATTTTCCTTCATACCTTCCAAACGGTCAACTTTACCGTTGATAGCAGCTTCATTCAATACTTTCGTTGTTTCCTGGAAGGATGCAGCTGACATAAAGCTTGAAGTCTGCAATGCAGCACGGGTAATACCCTGAAGAATCTGAGTAGAAGTTGCAGGAACAGCATCACGCACTTCTACCGGCTTCAAGTCACGGCGTTTCAACATACTGTTCTCATCACGCAACTTACGGGCAGTAACAATCTGACCCGGTTGCAAGTTCTGAGAGTCACCAGCATCAACAACCACTTTCTTACCCCAAATACGGTCGTTTTCTTCATTGAACTCAATACGGTCAATAACCTGCTGTTCAAGGAAGCGAGTATCGCCCGGCTCATTAATCTGAACCTTACGCATCATCTGACGAACGATAATCTCAAAGTGCTTGTCGTTAATCTTCACACCCTGCAGACGATATACGTCCTGAATTTCGTTCACGATATACTCTTGTACTGCTGTAGGACCTTTAATAGCCAAGATGTCAGCAGGAGTAATTGCACCATCCGACAACGGAGTTCCGGCACGCACGTAGTCATTTTCCTGAACCAAAATCTGCTTAGACAAAGCTACTAAGTACTTACGTACATCACCAGTCTTAGACGTTACGATGATTTCACGGTTACCACGCTTAATCTTACCCATGGTTACTTCACCATCGATTTCAGAAACAACAGCAGGATTCGACGGGTTACGTGCTTCGAATAACTCTGTAACACGCGGCAAACCACCGGTGATATCACCAGCCTTACCTACGGCACGCGGTATCTTCACAAGAATGTCACCAGCTTTAACCGACTGCTTGTTCTCAACAACAACGTGACCACCTACCGGCAAGTTATATGTACGGATTACACCACCGTTTTCATCTGTAATATGCAATGAAGGAACCTTGGTCTTATCTTTTGATTCAGTGATGATAATTTCACGCAAACCAGTTGCCTCATCTGATTCAACCTTATAAGTTACATTCTCAATAACCGCTTCAAAATCAATCTTACCTGAAGCTTCTGTTACGATTACGGCATTAAATGGATCCCATTTTGCAATAAGTTTTCCTTTTTCTACAATTTCACCATCCGATGCATATAATTTTGAACCATAAGGAACATTATGAGTAGAAAGTATAATGCCTGTATTTACATCAACGAAACGTAATTCAGCCAAACGTCCTACTACAATTCTTACCGGTTCACCAGTTTCTTCTACCGTATCTACTGTACGTAATTCTTCAAATTCCAGACGAGCATTATTCTTGGCAACAATACTTGCATTGGCAGCCATGTTACCGGCGATACCTCCGGCGTGGAATGTACGAAGAGTCAACTGTGTACCCGGCTCACCGATAGACTGAGCTGCGATAACACCAACAGCTTCACCCTTCTGAACCATACGGCTCGTTGCAAGGTTACGTCCATAACATTTTGCACAAACCCCCTTCTTCGATTCACAAGTCAATACCGAACGGATTTCAACGCTTTCAATCGGAGATTTCTCAATCTTCTCAGCGATTGCTTCTGTAATTTCCTCACCTGCTGCAACCAGAAGTTCCCCAGTTGTAGGATGAATTACGTCGTGTACAGAAACACGTCCTAAGATACGTTCATATAATGTAGCAATGACTTCGTCATTATTCTTCAACGCAGTACATACTAAGCCACGCAATGTGCCACAGTCTTCTTCGTTGATAATAACATCATGAGAAACGTCAACCAAACGACGAGTCAAGTATCCAGCATCGGCAGTCTTCAACGCTGTATCCGCAAGACCCTTACGAGCACCGTGGGTAGAAATAAAGTACTCCAATACCGACAAACCTTCCTTAAAGTTAGAAAGAATCGGGTTCTCAATAATCTGTGCTCCTTCTGCTCCGGCTTTCTGAGGCTTAGCCATCAAACCACGCATACCAGACAACTGACGAATCTGTTCTTTAGAACCACGGGCTCCAGAATCCAACATCATAAATACAGAGTTAAATCCTTGGTCGTCATTCTTAATGGTCTTGTACAAGATATCAGACAAGTCGCTGTTTACGTGAGTCCATGTATCAATAACCTGATTATAACGTTCGTTATCGGTGATGAAACCCATGTTATAGTTCATCATAATCTGTTCGATTTCCTCATTACCACGTTTAACCAGTTCTTCTTTTTCTTTCGGGATAATAATGTCACCCAAGTTGAACGATAGTCCACCTTCAAATGCCATCTTATAACCTAAGTTCTTGATTCCATCCAAGAACTCGCAGGCACGGGCTACACCTACAGCTTTAATTACATCGCTAATGATGTCGCGCAATGATTTCTTTGAAATAATCGTATTGATATATCCACATTCTGCCGGTACAATTTCATTCACAATGATACGACCTACAGAAGTTTCCTTAATCATCTTATCAACGATATTTCCGTTTTCATCCAAATCTTTTGCAATTACGCTAATAATGGCATGAATGTCTACCTTTCCTTCATTATAAGCAACCAAAGCTTCTTCCGGACCGTAGAAAATCAAGCCCTCACCTTTAGCCCCTTTACGCAGTTTTGTAATATAATACAAACCAAGTACCATATCCTGTGCAGGAACTGTAATAGGCGCACCGTTTGCAGGGTTCAAGATATTGTGTGCCTGAAGCATCAACATCTGAGCTTCCAATACAGCCTCATTACTCAAAGGCAAGTGAACAGCCATCTGGTCACCATCGAAGTCAGCATTAAATGCTGTACATGCCAACGGGTGCAACTGAATAGCCTTACCTTCAATCATCTTAGGCTGGAATGCCTGGATACCTAAACGGTGCAGAGTCGGGGCACGGTTCAACAATACCGGATGACCTTTCATTACATGTTCCAGAATATCCCAAATCACCGGCTCTTTACGATCTACAATCTTCTTCGCAGACTTAACCGTCTTAACAATACCGCGTTCAATTAATTTACGGATGATAAACGGTTTGTACAATTCGGCAGCCATCAACTTAGGAATACCGCATTCGCCCATCTTCAATTCAGGACCAACGACAATAACCGAACGTGCAGAATAGTCAACACGCTTACCCAACAAGTTCTGACGGAAACGTCCTTGCTTACCCTTCAAGCTATCTGAAAGAGATTTCAACGGACGGTTAGCGTCAGTCTTTACTGCGCTTGATTTACGTGAGTTATCGAAGAGCGAATCAACAGCTTCCTGCAACATACGCTTTTCATTACGCAAGATTACTTCCGGAGCCTTGATTTCAATCAAACGTTTCAAGCGGTTATTACGGATAATAACGCGACGATACAAGTCATTTAAGTCAGAAGTAGCAAAGCGTCCACCATCCAATGGAACCAACGGACGAAGTTCAGGCGGAATCACCGGAACAATTCGTACAATCATCCATTCAGGTTTATTGCGTCCGCGTGAAGCACGGAAAGACTCAACGACCTGAAGTCTCTTTAATGCTTCATTTTTACGCTGCTGTGAAGAATCATTGTTAGCCTTATGACGCAATTCATATGAAAGCGCATCAAGGTCAAGTCCAACCAGCAAGTCGTAGATAGCTTCTGCACCCATCTTAGCAATAAACTTGTTAGGGTCGCTATCTTCAAGGAACTGATTGTCTCTTGGAAGAGCATCCAGAATATCCAAATATTCTTCTTCAGACAATAAGTCGTATTTATTGATGCCGTCTTCAGCCTTTATACCCGGCTGAATAACAACATAACGTTCGTAATAGATAATAGCATCAAGTTTCTTTGTCGGCAAGCCCAGCAAATAGCCAATCTTGTTCGGCAAAGAACGGAAATACCAGATATGTGCAACCGGTACAACCAGCTGAATGTGTCCGCTACGTTCACGGCGTACTTTCTTTTCAGTCACTTCTACGCCGCATCGGTCACAGACAATACCTTTATAGCGAATACGTTTATATTTACCACAATGGCATTCATAGTCTTTTACCGGTCCGAAGATACGTTCACAGAACAAACCATCACGCTCAGGTTTGTAAGTACGGTAGTTGATAGTTTCAGGTTTCAGGACTTCACCAAATGAGTTCTCTAAAATCTCTTCTGGTGATGCCAACCCGATGGTAATCTTCGAGAAATTACTTTTTATCTTAGTATCTTTTCTAAAAGCCATACTTTATGTTTTATAATAATGAAGTATTAACAGTGAAGAATGAAAGAACGTATAACGAAAAGCTAAAACAGAATCTGTATACAGGAGTTCTATTTTTCATCTTTCATTCCTCACTAAAAGTTTTATTCCAGTGTAATGCTCAGGCAGAGACCTCTCAACTCATGAAGTAATACATTCAGAGACTCAGGAATGCCCGGAGTAGGCATCGGTTCTCCCTTAACGATAGCTTCATATGCCTTAGAACGTCCTACAACATCATCTGACTTAATGGTCAAGATTTCCTGAAGAACATGAGCTGCACCGAATGCTTCGATAGCCCAAACCTCCATTTCTCCGAAACGCTGACCACCAAACTGAGCTTTACCACCCAAAGGCTGCTGAGTAATCAAAGAATACGGACCGATAGAACGTGCGTGCATCTTATCTTCAACCATGTGACCCAGCTTCAACATATAAGTTACACCTACAGTTGCCGGCTGGTCGAATTGCTCGCCTGTACCTCCATCATACAGATAAGTTTTACAGTAACGCGGCAATCCAGCCTTATCTGTCCACTTATCCAAATCGTCTAATGTAGCACCGTCGAAAATAGGAGTCGCAAACTTAACACCCAACTCTTTTCCGGCGCGGCCTAATACAGCTTCGAAAATCTGACCGATGTTCATACGAGAAGGCACACCCAACGGATTCAACACAATATCAACCGGTGTACCGTCAGCCAAGAACGGCATGTCTTCCTGACGAACTACACGTGAAACAATACCCTTATTTCCGTGACGACCTGCCATCTTATCACCCACACCAATCTTACGCTTCTTGGCAATATAAACTTTAGCCATCTGAATAATACCTGAAGGTAATTCGTCACCGATTGTCAAAGCAAATTTCTTACGCTTCAACTCAGCTTCCAACTCCTTATACTTCTTCAAGTAATTCATAACCAAGTCACGGATCATATCATTTTTATGAGCATCGGTTGTCCATTTGCTCAACTGAATGATTGTGTAATCCAACACTTCCAGATCACGTTTTGTAAACTTAGCACCCTTGGCAATTACTTCTGTTCCTAAATAATCTTTTACGCCCTGAGAAACTTTATCATTAGTCAAGACCAGCAATTTATTAATCAGAACATCTTTTAAGACAGCTGCCTTTTCTTCAAATTCTTCATTCAATTTCGGAAGAATTGCTTTATCTGCATTCTTCTCGCTACGGCTCTTGATTACACGCGAATATAATTTTTTGTCAATAACTACGCCACGCAATGAAGGAGAAGCTTTCAATGAAGCATCTTTAACGTCACCAGCCTTGTCACCAAAGATAGCACGCAACAGTTTTTCTTCAGGAGAAGGATCTGATTCCCCTTTCGGAGTAATCTTACCAATCAAAATGTCTCCCGGCTCAATGCGAGCACCGATACGCACAATACCGTTTTCATCCAAGTCTTTTGTTGCTTCTTCACTTACATTCGGAATATCTGAAGTAAGTTCTTCCATACCACGTTTGGTTTCACGAACCTCCAGAATATATTCATCAACATGTACAGAAGTCAACAAATCTTCACGAACCACGCGCTCATTCAGCACGATAGCATCCTCATAGTTATATCCCTTCCAAGGCATGTAAGCAACCAGCAAGTTCTTACCTAATGCCAACTCACCGTTTGCAGTAGAATAACCTTCAGTAAGGATATCTCCTTTTTTGACACGCTGACCAGCCTCACATATCGGACGCAAGTCAATAGTCATGCTTTGGTTCGTCTTGCGGAATTTCGAAATACGGTACTCTTTCAATGCAGGCTCAAAGCTTACAAACTCTTCGTCTTCTGTACGGTCATACAAAATACGGATTGTAGTAGCATCTACAAAATCAATCACACCGTCACCTTCTGCAGCAATCTGGGTACGAGAATCCTCACATAATTGTTTCTCGATACCAGTACCTACAATCGGTGCTTCCGTTCTCAACAAAGGTACTGCCTGGCGCATCATGTTAGAACCCATCAACGCACGGTTAGCGTCATCATGTTCAAGGAACGGGATCAAAGATGCTGCTATAGAAGCAATCTGCTGAGGAGCTACGTCCATCAACTCTACCTGATCCGGAGTTACAACCGGATAATCGGCATCACGACGGGCTTTTACTTTTTCACGGATAAATGTACCGTCATCATTCAAAGGTGCATTACCCTGTGCAATAATCTTATCTTCCTCCTCTTCAGCAGACAAGTACTCGATACCTTCCGGTGACAAGTCAACCACTGAGTCTTTTACCTTACGATAAGGAGTTACAATAAAACCAAGATCGTTAATCTTCGCATAGACACACAAAGAGGAAATCAAACCAATGTTCGGACCTTCAGGTGTTTCAATCGGACACAAACGTCCATAATGAGTATAGTGTACGTCTCGCACTTCGAAACCAGCACGGTCACGTGACAAACCACCAGGACCCAGAGCCGACAGACGACGCTTATGCGTAATTTCAGCCAATGGGTTGGTTTGGTCCATAAACTGTGACAAGGCATTGGTACCAAAGAATGAGTTGATAACCGAAGAAATAGTCTTCGCATTAATCAAGTCAATCGGAGTGAAGACTTCATTATCGCGAACATTCATACGCTCACGAATCGTACGCGACATACGTGCCAAACCAATAGCAAACTGGTTTGATAGCTGTTCGCCCACAGTACGTACACGACGGTTACTTAAGTGGTCGATATCATCCACATCTGCCTTTGAGTTAATCAACTCAATGAGATATTTGATGATTTCGATAATATCTTGTTTTGTCAATACTCTGACATCCATCGGTGTATCCAAGTTCAACTTTTTGTTGATACGATAACGTCCGACATCTCCCAAATCATAACGCTTTTCAGAGAAGAACAGGTTGTTAATAACTTCTCTTGCACTGGCGTCATCCGCCGGGTCTGCGTTACGCAACTGACGGTAAATATATAAAACCGCTTCCTTCTCCGAGTTACTCGGGTCTTTCTGCAGAGTATTAAATATAATAGAATAATCCGAAGCATTTGCCTCCTCGTTATGCACAAGGATATTCTGAACTCCAGATTCGATAATCATATCGATATGCTCCGGTTCAAGAATCGTTTCACGGTCAATAATGACTTCGTTACGTTCAATAGAAACTACTTCACCGGTATCTTCATCAACGAAATCTTCTGTCCATGTTTTCAGTACACGCGCAGCCAGTTTACGACCGAGAACTTTCTTCAGATTTGCCTTGTTTACTTTAAGGTCTTCAGCCAAGTTAAAGATTTCAAGAATATCTTTATCATTCTCAAAACCTACAGCTCTCAACAAAGTAGTAACAGGCAATTTCTTCTTACGGTCAATATATGCATACATCACATTGTTAATGTCTGTAGCAAACTCAATCCAAGACCCTTTAAAAGGAATGATACGAGCAGAATACAGTTTTGTTCCATTAGCATGGATGCTTTGTCCAAAGAATACACCCGGAGAACGATGCAACTGAGAAACGACAACACGCTCAGCACCGTTTATAACAAAAGTACCTTTCGGAGTCATATACGGGATAGGACCTAAATAAACGTCCTGAATAACCGTATCAAAGTCTTCGTGATCGGGGTCGGTACAATAAAGCTTCAATTTAGCTTTCAAGGGGACACTATAAGTCAATCCACGCTCTAAGCAATCATCAATCGTATAGTGAGGCGGATCGATATAATAGTCAAGGAACTCGAGCACGAAGTTGTTACGCGTATCAGCAATAGGGAAATTCTCCGCAAATACTTTGAACAGGCCATCGTTCTTTCGTTTTTCAGGCGGGGTATCTAATTGTAAAAAGTCTTGAAATGACTTCAATTGCACTTCCAAGAAATCCGGATACTGCATCGGATTCTTAATAGAAGCAAAGTTAATTCGTTGATTTTGATTGTTTGAAGACATCTGTATGGAGTATTTAGTATTTGTCAACTTAATATAGACGCAAAAAGGTTAAGAATCCTCTTCTAAGAGGACTCTTAACCGAAATACCTGATTTACAGGATAATCTTATTTAAGTTCAACTTCAGCTCCAGCTTCTTCCAAAGTTTTCTTCAATGATTCAGCTTCGTCTTTAGCCAAACCTTCTTTAACTACGCTAGGAGCACCGTCAACCATGTCTTTTGCTTCTTTCAAGCCAAGACCACAAGCTTCTTTAACTGCCTTAACAACCTGCAATTTAGCAGCACCTGCGCTCTTCAAAACTACATCGAATGAAGTTTTTTCTTCAGCAGCAGCTGCACCAGCAGCAGCAGGGCCAGCAGCAACAGCTACAGCTGCAGCAGCAGGTTCAATACCGTATTCTTCTTTAAGGATAGTTGCAAGTTCATTAACTTCTTTTACTGTCAAGTTAACTAATTGTTCTGCAAAAGCTTTCAAATCTGCCATTTTTGTATGATTTTAATTGTTTATTACTAATTGAAATTTAAAGTTGTTTGATTTCTTAACCTGGTGAACGATTTTGTTATTTAAATTATTCTGCGCGTTCGCCCAAAGTTTTAAGAACTCCATGAATGGTGTTTCCACCAGATTGAAGAGCAGAGATAACGTTCTTCGCAGGAGACTGCAACAGAGCAACAATATCTGCGATAACTTCGTTCTTACTCTTAATAGTAGCAAGAGCTTCTAACTGATCAGCACCTACATAGAATCCTTCTTCTGCATAAGCAGCTTTCAATGCAGGAACACCGTCTTTGTACTCTTTCAACAATTTAGCAGGAGCATTAGCTACCTCGCTGAACATTACTGAAGTTGTACCTTTCAGAGAGTCGAACAAAGGAGAATAATCTACATTGTCCATGCTCATCAGTGCTTTATGAAGCAAAGAGTTTTTTACAACTACCAACTTGATACCAGCTTTAAAGCATTTTCTACGCAATTCACTTGTTTTAGCTGCATCCATTGCAGTAGTATCAACCAAGTAAAAATGTCCGTATTGCTTTACGGTATCAGCTAATTGACCTATAATTACGCCTTTATCTTCCTTTCTCATGATTTCCTCCTAATTTTAGATTTCTTCTACTGATTTCGGGTCGATTTTAACACCCGCACTCATTGTACTTGAAAGATAAATGCTCTTAATATAAGTACCTTTAGCTGTGGTCGGTTTCAATTTAATGATAGTAGCGATAAATTCTTTCGCATTTTCACGAATCTGTTCTGCAGTGAAAGACACCTTACCGATTGATGTATGAACAATACCTGTCTTATCAACCTTAAAGTCAATCTTACCTTGCTTAACTTCCTTAACAGCCTTAGCTACATCCATAGTTACAGTACCACTCTTCGGATTCGGCATTAATCCACGAGGACCAAGAACACGACCCAAAGCACCGATCTTACCCATGATAGACGGCATAGTGATGATTACATCAATATCAGTCCATCCGCCTTTGATCTTTTCAATATATTCATCAAGACCAACATAGTCAGCACCAGCTTCCTTTGCAGCAGCTTCAGCATCCGGTGTACACAGAACAAGCACACGAACCTGCTTACCTGTACCATGAGGAAGAGATACAACACCTCTTACCATCTGGTTAGCCTTACGAGGGTCTACACCTAAACGTACATCAATATCTAATGAAGCGTCAAATTTAGTGAAAGTAATATCTTTTACCAACTGAGCAGCTTCCTTCAGTGAGTATGCTTTCCCTGCTTCAATCTTCTCTGCAGCCAACTTTTGATTTTTTGTCAGTTTACCCATTATCAATTGAAGTTAATTAATTATTACCCGGGAAGTCACCTTTTACAGCGATACCCATACTTCTAGCTGTTCCTGCCACCATTGTCATAGCAGACTCGATAGTAAAGCAGTTCAAGTCAACCAATTTATCTTGAGCAATCGTACGAATCTGATCCCAAGTAAGTTCTGCAACTTTCTTACGGTTAGGTTCTGCTGATCCACTCTTAACCTTTGCTGCCTCAAGTAACTGAATAGCAACAGGAGGAGTTTTGATTACAAAATCGAAAGACTTATCTGTGTAGTAAGTAATGATTACAGGCAATACTTTACCCGCCTTGTCCTGGGTTCTGGCGTTGAATTGCTTGCAAAATTCCATAATATTGATACCCTTAGAACCCAGAGCAGGTCCAACGGGAGGTGATGGATTTGCAGCGCCTCCTTTAATCTGTAATTTGATTAGTCCAGCAACTTCTTTAGCCATTTTTGTAAATTTTTATATAAACATTTAACGAATAGAATAACATATGTAACAGATACATTACTCTTTTTCCACATCCGTAAAGCCTAATTCAAGGGGTGTTTTACGCCCAAAAATTTTGACCATTACTTTCAGTTTGCGTTTTTCCGCATTCACTTCTTCAATCAAACCACTGAATCCGCTAAACGGTCCAACACTAACTTTCACTGTTTCTCCAACAACGTAAGGAACATTCATGTCCTCACCTACTTCTTGAAGTTCATCTACCGTACCCAGAATACGATTCACTTCCGACTGGCGCAGAGGTACCGGATGATCCTGCCCCCCCAGGAAGCCGATAACGTTAGGCGTATTTCTCAAGTGATGAGCAACCTCGCCTACCAAAGCAGCTTCCACCAAAACATAACCAGGGAGATAACTTCTCTCTTTCACAATTTTCTTACCATTGCGAACCTGATAAACTTTTTCGGTAGGAATCAATACCTGAGATACATACTCGCCAAGGTCACTATGTCTGATATCTGCGTCGAGATATTCTTTAACCTTGCTTTCTTTTCCACTTACAGCACGTAATACGTACCATTTCTTTTCAATCTCAGACATTTTTATCACTGTTTATTAGTGCGGATAGATAACATCTTCCATGACAAACTGGAAGGCAGAATCCATTAGAAAAACAACGAGTGCAATGAGAAGGGAAGCAGTTAAAACAACCACTGCACTACTAGAAAGTTCTGAACGATTAGGCCACGATACTTTATGGAGTAGCTCGTCATAAGATTCTTTACAATAATTTGTTATCTTCTTGAACATAGTTATTTTCAATTTAGCACGGGAAGAGAGGCTCGAACTCCCGACACTCGGTTTTGGAGACCGATGCTCTACCAACTGAGCTATTCCCGTAAAAATAGTTCCCGAATGGTTTCGGGAACTACTCATTCATTTATTTCAATGACTATTTGGTATTAGTCAAGAAGTTCAGTAATCTGACCAGCACCTACTGTACGACCACCTTCACGGATAGCGAAGCGAAGACCTACGTTCAATGCAACCGGATAGATCAATTCTACGTTGATAGTTACGTTATCGCCCGGCATTACCATGTCTGTTCCTTCCGGCAAAGAGATTTCACCTGTACAGTCCATAGTACGCAAGTAGAACTGAGGACGGTATTTGTTGTGGAACGGAGTGTGACGACCACCTTCTTCTTTCTTCAGGATATAAACCTCAGCTTTGAATTTAGAGTGCGGTTTAATCTGTCCCGGTTTACAAAGAACCATACCACGTTTGATTTCGTTCTTGTCAACACCACGGAGCAACAAACCTACGTTGTCACCAGCTTCACCTTGATCCAACAGTTTACGGAACATTTCAACACCAGTTACAACTGATTTCTTATCTTCACCTAAACCAAGGATTTCAACTTCATCACCTACGTGGATGATACCAGATTCGATACGACCTGTTGCTACAGTACCACGACCTGTGATAGAGAACACGTCTTCAACCGGCATCAAGAATGGTTTATCAACATCGCGCGGAGGCAGTGGGATCCAAGTATCAACTGCATCCATCAGTTCCATAACTTTATTTTCCCATTTTTCTACACCGTTCAATGCGCCAAGAGCAGAACCCTGGATGATAGGAGTATTGTCACCATCAAAATCATAGAAAGAAAGAAGTTCTCTCATTTCCATTTCAACGAGTTCCAACATTTCAGCATCGTCTACCATATCGCACTTGTTCAAGAATACAACCAGACGAGGAACGTTTACCTGACGAGCCAACAAGATATGTTCGCGAGTCTGAGGCATCGGACCATCAGTTGCAGCACAAACGATGATAGCACCATCCATCTGAGCAGCACCAGTTACCATGTTCTTTACGTAGT
>ERZ773243.443-NODE-443-length-60653-cov-26.297584_pt1 | contig 60653 bp, 59 predicted proteins | sample MGYA00580520_ERZ773243 | MGnify/ENA primary metagenome ERZ773243 (study PRJEB29015, sample SAMEA2737747) | human gut metagenome | biome: human gut; feature: human-associated habitat; material: faeces | place: China | collected 2012 ... | reverse complement strand
ATATGCACAACTTTTTAAACATAAATCTTTTATAATTTAATTCCGCCAATAGGTAATCTATAAAATTTTTACTTTCGCAGTCCCATTTTGAAACAGCTCAAAGTGCCTAGCGCAAAATGTATACAGCCACTTGCCTTCACACCCGTCCAGCAATAAAAAAGTGAGGGCTACCCCTATCACTAGGAATAGCCTTCCAATCATTCTTTAAGAGAGAAATTAATTGAGAAAATTATTATTATTCATGATAACCAAACGGAGTTTTCTGATTGGTTACAACGATTACATTCTTCGTATTACCTACCTGAGTCAGTGTCATCTTAGTCGGATTAATTGGATCATCAGGTTCTACAGTGAATGTGACTGGAGAGAATTTTGCAAACAGAAAAATAGCGTCAAGGATTCCAGCATTTGCAAATTCGCCACCAATTTCATCTCCATATCCTGTCAAAGTCAGACTTACTTTATCATCACCACTTGCTGAAGTTACAAGCTGTAGAACGCCTTCTCTGCCACCAAAAACCATATCTACAAGTTCATATGTAGGAGCGATAGCCAGATAATCCAGCGTCTTACCTGGATAAGAAGAAGCCATACCTTGCAATGTTGAAGCTACAGTCTGCTGTCCGTATGAACTCATACCGTCGTAAGTAACAAACCACGGACCACCGTTGGCAAATAACAATGCCGGAGGAGTAGTTTCACCGCTCAATACAGCTTTTCCATCTTCAGACTTCCAAGTACCAGAAGCACTATCGTAAACCAATTTCGATACTTCCATTCCACCCAATGTAATCGGGCTGTAGAATTCCATACCTTCCTTGGTCTGAATGTATGAAAAGACCTCTGTCACATTCTCACCGTCAACTTCATGCGAGATAGCCAGTGTTCGATATGATTTTGTTACGTCATATTTCTCACCATCAGCAGCATAAGAGAAAAGTACATAATTTACTTTTTGCTCAGCTTCCTCGATATCAGTGAGATATGCTTCCCAAGTTTCATTTTCCGGCATCGGAGTCATGGTAATGATATTACCTGTCTTTTTACCTTTCAATACAACCTGTTCCGGAGTGGCCGACTGAATAGTAAATTCATAGTCACCTTCCATACCGAGTCCTGTAGCACCTACACCCGAGGCCGGATCAGAGAAGAAGTGGAAAATTTCATTATAAGTATCTACAGTCAGTGTAGGACCAGCCTGTTCTTTCAAACGGTAGAGACTTGTCGACTTAGCACCGGGATCAGCGATATCAGCACTTACCGTAACTTCACCTTCTGCAGTAAATGACATCAGCACGTTGTATCCGCCAAAACTCTGCTGAGAAGAAGGATAATATTTCATCAACCATCCGTTCGGTGCCTCAATCAAAATTTTCCGGGCGTTTTCCATCGCTTCCTCCACACGGTTCGAAGCCGATTCACCGAACAAGTTTTCCGTTTCTGAAGTACAGCCCGCCAGCAAGAACGAACTGATCAGAGTAAAAATATATAATAACTTTTTCATACTCATTCCGTTTTTATCATTTTAATGTTGTCCAATCCATTTCCAGTATATGCGACTGGCGTTCCTGCACTTCTTCATGCAAAGCCTGAATATCAATTCCCCATGAGTCACTCAGATATTCGGTAACCATATCCAGTTTTTCCTGAATCAATGCGCCACCTACTGTTCCGGCCTGGCTCATGATGTTCTGCCATTCAGCGTCCGATTTTACCACGTAGTTTGCAATGGTTTCTACAAAGTCTTCATCCGGTTTGCTGGAACCATAGGCGGTTACGAAACCGTCTTTACGTACATCAGCATCCTCCAGATTCACCCAACCTTCACCCGAATACTTACCGGCAGTAATGTCATTAAAGTCTGTAGAGTAATTCTTGGTCTGATGCAGGATATGAGCAAACTCATGGTGCATGGTCTTGAAATACCATTCATTCAGTACCTCCATGTTCGGATTTTCGACATCCAGTCCGTTTACGTTGAACAACGTAATCTTCATACCGCCTTCCGCAGTACCCAATACAATGGAACCGCTGGCTGCGTTATATTCCGGTGAACCTACAAAGTGCATAATCTTCGGACAGTAAGTAGGAAGAAACTCCGGAGCAGCCAGTTTGGCATACACTTCCAGCCACAGGTATTTCACCATCTGCGCCAAAGCAATCGACTTGTTGTAATCGGCTGGTATCACGTTATAGTCCATATCCGATTCGATATCCTCAAAACGATACTTCAAGTCGATATTATATGGAGTTGTATAGTTCGTAAGAATCCATTTATCAAACTCATTGCGCTGAGGAGCCGTCGTATCAAAAATGCTATCAGGAGACAAATCGTCTTCGCTGCATGAGGTAGCAGTACACATGGCTACCAATATCAAAAATAAGTATTTTATCTTTTTCATAACAACTATCATTTTAAAGTTCATTTATCGAGGATTAGCCTCCAGACCAGCTTCTATAACATCTTGTGGCAACTGGAATGCGCGACGCGGATCATCTTTTGTCAATACGATCGGGTCCATACCATCACGGTTATGAGTAATTTCAATACCGTAGCGTTTTACATCCATCCAGCGTGAACCGTCGTGAATAGTTTCAATACGGCGCATCTGCAACACACAGTGGATCATATTTTCCTGTTTCTTGTTTACAAACGAGAAGCAAGGATTCAGGTGTTTCTTCACTGTACGCTTGGTTTCATCGGTTACAGGTATCGGTGTATATCCCACACTTTCATAGAAGTCTACAATTTTATCTTCTGTCAGTGTTTCCGGATATCCGTATCTTCCGTCACCCTTCGATGCATCCAGCCATTCGTTCATATATTCTACAGCAGTAGCATAGTCAGGCTGAGCCTTCAGAATATTAGCCTCGATGCAGCAAAGCAATGTTTCGTTGGTACTGAACGGAACGATTACAGCGTGACGCAAACCGATACCGTTTACCTTATCTGTATACTCAAAGTACATACGATACTTGAAGAAACACAACTTCTGTTCTACACCATACAAGTTGGCATAAAACAACGGGTTGTTCCATGGAGCGCCTGCCCACAAAGTTTCTGTTTCAGTCACCGTACGGTTCATGCCATAACGTTTTGCCATGTTGTAAGGACCATAAATATAAGGCCATGAACTGTAAATCGGAGTAATCAGCAAGTTAGCGTCTACCGAAGCAGAGATATACGCATCACCTATTTCATCTATTTCAGTGATAGAACCCAGATCGGCCTGCAGCTGGCGCAGTGATCTTGCCGGATTTGTACCCAAAACAGCCTTACCATATTCCAGCACCTTTTCATAGTTCGACTTATCTTCTTTTACATAGAACAGGTAGAAACGTGCGGCAAAAGCATTGGCAGCCTTCTTGTTGAAATGATATTTAGGCACTGAATATAAATTGTCATTAATCAGCGGAAGTCCTTCCAGCAAATCAGCCTCAATATGCTGATAAGTTTCTTCCAGTGTACCTCTGGTATATTCAGGAGCTACTTCTGTTTCCGGTTTCGTAGCGTAAGGAATACCCAATTTTTCCGCAGCGGTAGCCGGATCGTAAGCTTCACAGAAGATATTAGCCAAGACAAAATGTGCATATGCACGGCACAACAGTGCTTCACCTTTCTGAGCGTTCAGCGAAGCCGGATTTCCCATCTGTTCGATAGCCTGCAGTGCATGGTTTGCCGAAGCAATCGCCATATAAAGTCCGTTCCACATTCCCTGCGGAGAGTCCTGACTCGTATCTGTCTTGATATCACTCCACAGATAGGCATCCTGTTCCTGCTGGAACTCAAAGCCATACATCTCACCGTTGTCAGCCGTATTGTCCGAAGCCTGCTCAAACATCATTATCGGATAATAGTTAGGATAAGCCGAAACCAGCAGACTGGTAACCTTCGACTCCGTATCAATTTCTGCACGATTATCTGGCACTGTATCCAGGAAATCGCTACACGAAGCGAAAGCCCACGCCATCAATAAAGCAGCACTGTATGTTTTTATATTTTTCATCATAATTTTCTCTTTTAAATCAAATTAAATACCCAATCTCAAAGTCAAAGTAAACTGCTTAGGAACAGGAGCAGCCACACCACCGGTGTTGAAGAATTCCGGATCCTGACCGTTCAGCTTCTTGTCGGCATAAATCAGGAACAGGTTGGTTGCCTGAAGTTTCAGTGACAGGTTGCTCAGTTTCATACGGCTGGCCAGTGATTTCGGGAAATCATAGTTCAGTGAAATTTCCTTCATACGGATGAAGTCACCTTTAGCAATACGTTCTGTAGAGTAGTTGTATGCATTGTATGCGCGGCTCAACTGAGAATCCTGACGGTTCATACGTGTATCGGCGATAACCGGTATGTTGGTAATATTTTCGTCACCCGGCTTAGTCCAGCGGTTTACAAACTCTTTCGGTGTTGCATCCAAGTCAGTATATTCATTGCTGAATACCGGATCCAGACGGATTACATTTCCGAATGAGTAAGTGATAAATACATTCAACTTAAAGTTCTTGTAGGTAAATACGTTACCGAAACTACCGGTAATAGTCGGATCGGTCGGACCTTCGTAAACCAGATGATCTTTAACGTTACGTTCCTGGAAGTTGATGTCACTTACAGTCACTTCACCTTTTTCATTGATGAATGTCGGGAGACCTTGTCCGTTCAGTCCCTGGAAGTCCATAGAGAACAGTGAACGTACCGGATAACCTTCCAGAGCAAAACCTGTACCTGCAATCAGGTCGATAACACGTGAGTTAGCATCCAGTTCGGTAACTTCGTTCTTCGCGTTAGAGAAGATAAAGTCGGTATTCCATTTGAAGTCGCGTGTTACAATGTTTCTTGTAGACAATGTAAATTCCACACCGTGTGACTTCATGCTGGCAACATTGGCATATTTTGAAATCTGTCCACCTACACCCATTGTATTGATGACACCGATCAAGTCGTAGTTGTTACGCTTGTACCAGTCCATAGCCAGATTGATGCGGTTATCCAGGAAACCGATTTCAGCACCGACATTCAACTCATGTTTCTTTTCGTAAGTCAGCTCACTGTTTTCCAGTTCTGTAATCTGAAGTCCGGATTCACTTACACTGGCAAACGGGCGGTAAGAGTTATAACTGTTGACGATTACGCGTGAGTTAGAAACCTCAGCCGGACCACGGTCGGCAGTCAGTGAGTAAGAAGCCTTCAGAGTCAGGTTAGACAAGGCCGGTCTCAGGTTTTCAAACCAGCTTTCTTCGTGTACGTTCCATGCACCCGAAACGTTCCATGTAGGAAGCCAGCGTGCCGAACGGCTCTTACCCAGCTTGTTAGAACCTTCATAACGGACTGTACCGTTTATTGTATATTTACCTTTCCATGAATAAGTAGCTGTACTGAAGAAAGCCACGTCACGAGAGCGGGTTGTAGACACACCGTAGTAAGCAGCATTTTCCTCATTACCCTGTTTGAAGTACAGATAGTCGTAAGAAGGAAGCATACCCATATCATACTGCAAACCTACACCCTGGAACCATGTCTGAGTACGGTCGGTAGCGTTCAACTCCATACCACCGAAGAAGTTGAAGATATGGTTTTCATTAAATACGTCATTGTAGCTGGCAGTAGCACGGAAGTCGTAGCTGTTCATGCCATATTTAGTTTCACGGTAGAAACCTCCCACCGGAAGAACCGATACCGGCAATGCATTCGATACATCCGGGTCAGTATACAACCACGGGTTAGCGTCACGGATAGTAGCATCATCCATTGCACGGTAAGCCCATGCCTGGTTAGAATAGTCAGTAATCTTGTGAGCCTGAGTAGTAGTAGAATACTTGTAAGCGCCCAGCACACTCAGTTCTACCTTATTGATAGGTTTGTATTTCAATTCACCCTGGAATTTCATATCTACTACATCCAGGTCCATATAGTTATTGTCCAGTTCATGCAAGATATTGAACGGCGCATAGTTACGTACGTAGTATTCATTCGGGTCGAGTGCACGTGAAGTATTCAGCGCGTAAGAATACGGGTTGATATCGAAGTCACGTTTTACTTCACCACTTACAGGGTCCAGATTCGAGCTTAACGAACCCGGTGCACGCTGTTTACGGTAAGAAGCGTTACCGATCAGGTTCAATGAAACTTTCTTGGTAATGTTATACAAAGCGTTCAGGTTGGCAGTGTAACGCTGTACCTTGCTCTGTTTGGTCCATCCCGGGTCGTTCATCACACTCAGTGAAGTATAGTACGAAGCCTTTTCAGTACCACTTGTCATACTGATTGCATGGTTCTGCGAAATGCTGTTATTGAACAAAACATCAAACCAGTCTGTATTTCTGTATTCAGCCTCACGCAGATAAGCATTTCTTGCTTCCGGAGTGTTTGGCATGCCAAATCCTGTGTTTGCGTCGTAACTGTTGATCAAATGATACATCTTACCATATACACCACTGTTAGAAGCACGGTATACATCGGCAAATGTCAGGTAACCGTTGCTTTCCAGTGTCTTGTATACGTCCATCTGCTCCTGAGAGTTCATGATGTTGAAGTTACGGTAGTTCGGTTTCATACGCATGGTGAATTCACCTGTATAGCTGATCTTGTTAGAACCTGCCTTACCTTTCTTGGTAGTAACGACAATCACACCCGCCATGGCACGAGCACCATAGATAGAAGTAGCCGAACCATCCTTCAGGATCTGGAAGTTTTCGATATCGTCAGCATTCAAACCAGAGATAGCCGAACTGATCAGTGTAACGGCATCACCCGAAGACAAATCGTCAGCACCTACTTCCGTTACATCCTCCATGATGACACCATCTACTACCCACAACGGTTTAGAGCTACCGTAGATAGATGTGGCACCACGTACACGGATTTTCGGAGCTGTACCGAAAGTACCTGATACGTTCTGAACCGATACACCGGCTGCACGTCCTTCCAGGGCACGGCTGATTTCCGGCACACCGTCAAGTTTAGAGTCTTCGGCAGATATTTTTGTTGACGCACCTGTAAATAATCGCTTGTCCATACGCTGCATACCGGTAACTACGACTTCATCCAGTACCTCTGTATCCGATTCCAGTACCACCTTCATATTATTTTTGGCAGCTACTGTCTGCGATTTCATACCGATATAGCTGATTTCAAGCTTATCCCCCTTGTTAACTTTCAGTATAAACTTTCCGTCGATATCCGTAATTGTACCATTAGAAGTTCCCTTAACCAAAATAGAAGCTCCCACGACAGGCATGTCATCCTCCGCAGACATCACGACACCTGTCACTTGTACAGCCTGAGCTATCGCCAGACTTATGCCTATTAACAAAAAGGCACAAAAAAGTGTAATTCGCTTTTTCATATTCTAATAAAATTTTAATAACGGACGCAAATATACATATCATTTCATTAAAAAACAAAAAATTAAAGCAAAATACATAAATATTCTTGCATATTCTATAAATTATCAAATAGACAGTTTTAGCTTTATTTTTTACCATAAACACCAATATCTTGCTAACACTTTGAACATTTTTATACCCTTTTCGAGAATCTATGGATAAAACCATATAAAAACAAACAATAACAAATATTCAAAAAACAAGGGACTCCTTAAAAGAGCCCCTTACCGCAAATCACTATAAACCAAATATTTACACAAGTATTAAAATTCAATAACACATATATTCATTTTACATATTACATTTTGACAGCTTTTTAACACAAAAACATATCATCACAACACTGTACATAAATTTTCTTATAATTCCGTCCCAACATCAAAGCAGGGACACACCTTCGTCCACTCTTCCGGTTCTATCACCCCGTCACCGTCCAGGTCCGGACTCAGGTCGCGATGTCCTACTATCCGGCGTGTCTGGAAGTCCATGGCAAGCACTCTCACCAGCACCCTGAGCGAACGCTTCTGAAGTTCCGTACGTGTGTCGGCAGGACGTCCCTGCTCGTCCAGTCCTCCTTCGTAACACACACCGATACTGTGCCGGTTATATCCTTTGGCGTGCGCTCCGGGACGGTCTACCGGACGCATCGTACATATTTCTCCGTCGCGCCTTACATAATAATGATACCCGCATCCGTCGAACCCGCGCTGCCGGTGCATTTCCTCCAATTGACGGGGCGAGAGCGGAACATCCGCTCTCGTTGCCGAACAATGAATGACAATCATGTCAATCTTTCTCATCACACCCTCCTTTCTTTCCGGTCAGTATGCAATACAGACACTTGATTATCCTGATCAGAATCCATTTTACCTTTCCAGTCATACATTCCTCCTTGTTTTTTATATTTCACATCTGTCCGCATCTCCCTTCCGGAGTCTTACTCCTCTTTTTTAGGCTTTACCGGCACACGTTCGTAGCTCAGCGAATTCAGAATGTCCGACAAATCGGCTCCCGGACGGAAGTTGATATGCGCCTTCTTTATCAGTCCGGTGTGATATTCTTCCTCCGTGACACTACCCTCACCGTTCAGACCGATCTGAAACGAACCCAGGTCGCCCAGACGCACGATTTCTCCGGCACACAGACCGTCACGCATCACCGTACCCAGCGAAATCAGCACCGCCATCGTATCGGCACGTGTCACCGTACACATCTGCTGAATACGGTCCGCCATTTCACGGATTCCCATCTCGCCGCGTGCCTGTGCCAGGGCATAATATTTGGCACTACCTTCCAGATCATTAGGTTTCTTTCTTGCTACTACCGAATAAGTCACTGCTCTTTCCATAATCTTTTTACTTTTTAAATGATTAAAACGAATACCTGTTGAAAGCTTTCAATCTCTTTTCTGTATCACAAAGATACATAGCCAGTTCCGGGCAGTGTCCGTCACCGTCCGCCTACAGGATTGCATTGTTACGATAAAAATAAAAAAACCACAGGCCGTACAGTTCGACGCCTGCCGGTAGAAAACCGTCTGCGTAAATGCTGTACAGCCTGTGGCACCTCTCTGCTACCGCACCTGTCAGTTGGCGCGGCTCAGTTTGATATTGTCGATAAACCAGCGGCGATATACACTGCTGCCCGAAGTGGCGGCAGTTTCACCCCATGCATCCGACTTGATGGTGATACGTGTATCTTTCGTGATGGAAACACCCTCCAGCACCACATCGGCATGCAGCCATTCCAGTTTGTCTACCTCATTCACAAAGTTATGTCCTATCGGATCCAGTTCGACTGTCTCGCTGCCGTTGGTCACGGTGATGATCAGCTGTACCGGGTCGAACTTTCTCGTACCGCCCACCATCGGCGCCCAGTCGAACGAAAGCATTACCTTCTCGCCTGACGGTATGCCGTCTACAGCCGGCAGTGTCAGTCCTGCCTGATAGTCTGCCTTACCGAACTTCAGGTAACATTTCTGCAGGTAGATAGAAGCACCGCGACTTTCTTCCAGTCCGTATCCGTGAGCCAGCAACGCTTCGGCAGCCGTCTGTCCCTCGTCGTTCTTCGCACTGTAAATCTGCGGAGCAGTACCCGATCCGTCGTTTTCCACTGTCTGTCCGGCGCCACTGTTCTCTGCCCAGGGCAACAGCCACTCAAAGTCTTCCGAGAAATAGATCACCTCTACCACACCCTTGTCTTCGATGCGTGCAGCCTGTATGCGCAGTGCAGGAGCAGCCACTCCGTCGAAGTAGCCGTACACCGTCACCTTGTGACCGTTCAGGGCTGCCAGATTCAAGCTTTCGGGCGCGTCGATGATAGACACCGAGTTCACCGCACCGTCTATCGTCACATTGTTACCGCTCAGCACACCGCTTGCCGAAATCCATTCACGGCTATCCGAAGTGTAACTGTCCACTTCGGCAGTCACGTCGTGAGCTTCCGGATAACCGATATTATTGCCTTCCGATACCACACGTACCTCGTCGCATACCACGTAAGGCAAGGCGTGTGCGTCTGTGCCTTTCGAACCTTTCACCGCCACCTTGTCGCCCACGTTCACGGCAGTTGCGGTTTGCAGGAACATGTTTACAGCGTACTGTGCGCCGGTTACGATGCAGCCCGAAGTCGTCACCGCCGTAACCAGTGCTTCCGGAACCGAAACCACCGTTTCATCTTCCAGTGCCGGCAGTTCGTCCACTGTATACTCCTGACAGTCGCGGTACTTGTCGCCATCCTGCGAAACCACTACCTCCGCACGGCTTGCCAGCGTACAACCCTTGAATACGATTGTCGCCTTGCGCGGATTATCCTCCGCCCCGTCGCGCATGTTGTCAGTTACCGATACCGTCACATCCGTCGTACCGTTTCCTGTGGCAGGAGTCACCGTAATCCATTCGGGCAAGTCCTCCATCACCCAGTCGGCATCCGCATACACGGTAATCGTTTTCGGCTGTGCCCCTTCAGCCTCAAAGTCCAGGGCACTGGCACTTGCCAGTACAGCTTTCGAAAGCGTATTCTCCTCTTCGCTGCAACTGCCCAGAAGCGTTGCCGAGAGAAACAGCACCGAAGCCATGATATAATTGATCAGTTTCATATTTTTTACAGAGTTAATTTGTTTGTTTTGCAGTTGAAGGATCTTTCCAGAAAATTCCTGTTTCACCCCCGAAAAACCAGCTGATGTTTCAAGAGAGATTAGCTGTTTTGTTTCAGAACAGAAGCTGAAGTTTAGAAACCCAGTCCGTCGCTCCATCCCGGATTCTGTGTCAGATTCGGGTTCAGCGAACGTTCGTTGATAGGAATCGGGTACAGATAGTCACGCTCCTCATTGAAACCGTTGCGCACGATATTCTTGTGAGAGTACACATATCCGCTGTTGCTTCCTGTCAGCAGAATATCCTTGCCGATTTCGTACACCAGCACCCCGCTGCCGGCTTCCGGTTTCGCAGTACCTTTATTATATAAGATCACATCCGGATTACCGTCGCCGCTCAGGTCGTATTCACCCGCACCGGCGAAATACATACCGTAGATATCCTGATCGATGCAGGCTCCGGCTTTCCAGCGCACCAGGTCGTCGAAGCGGAAACCTTCCTGATTCAATTCAACGGCACGCTCACGGCGGATTTCCAGAATCACCCCCTTGTTGCTTCCCGATACGTTGGGATAACCCGTTTCCTTAGCCGACAGATAACGGTCCGGATTGGCATTGGCAGCAGCCATATTCAGGTGCGCGTCGTTCATACCTACACGGTCACGCAACAGATTCACAGAGATATCCAGATCCTCCTGAGTCAGCGTACCCAGTTCCGCCTTCGCCTCGGCATAGTTCAGCAGCACTTCGGCATAGCGGTACACAGGCAAGTCGTTCGTATTGCGGTCGTTGCGGTCTACCTGTCCGCCGGAAGCAGTCGGCCCCTGCACGAACTTGATCGGCTGGTAGCCAGTCACAGTAACCGAAAGGTCGGGAGGAAGCACCGTTGTTTCCCCGATACGGGTATATCCCGGTGTACGGATGCTCTGAGCCAGACGCGGGTCGCGGTCCTTTGTTTCCTCCAGGAAGCTCATTTCCTGCCATCCCGGCTGGTCGGTAAAGCGGCTTCCGTCCTTCATCAGATACATATTCACCATCTTGCGTGTCAGTCCCGGACGTCCCTGAGTAGGAACCAGCGTATGTCCGTTGGCATTGTGATGGATAGCCAGACTGTAGTCGAACTTGATAGCCAGGATATATTCATCCGGATTCGCATCCTCGGCAGCGAAGAGATTCAGGTAGTCCGATTCCGGATGTCCGGTAGAGTACAACTTGTACGGACCATCATTGATAATCTCACCGGCAGCTTTGGCGGCCAGATCCAGGTAATACGTATAATCGTTGCCCTCCAGCTTCAGGTCGTGATACTTGCGGTACGTACCTTCGTACAGACAGAACTGTGCCTTCAGCGCCAGTGCCGCCCAGCGGTTCACACGGAACGGACTGCTCGACTCTTCCTCGCGTGTAGGAAGATTATCGATGGCATAGTCGATATCCTCTATCATCTTGGTCATCACCAGCTCACGCGAGTCACGCGGCTTGTACAGTGCCTCGTCGGCAGAACCCAGTTCCACGTCGTACCAGGGCACATCGCCGAAGCGTTTGACTTTCTCGAAATAGAAGAACGCACGGAAGAAGCGGGTCAGTGCCGTATATTTCACCACCGCATTCTCGTCGCTGCACTGATTCACATACGCCAGCAGGGTATTCATCTTGCGCAGGTCGGTCCATGTCCATCCCCCGCCCGAAGCAGGCACGGTACGGTTGTTTCCGCCCAGCATCTCGTCGGAAAGATTCTGCTGCACGTACAGGTCACTCTGGTCGTCGAAAGGGCTCTTGTCCGGCAGGTTGTTGTAAAACGAGTTACTGAAAAGCTGCAAGTCGCTCTCTGTCTTGAAATAGTCATTCTGCGATATCTCGCTTTTAGGAGTCAGGTCGAGCAAACCGTCACACGAAGTCAACCCCATTGTCAGTACCAGTGCTGTAAATATATATTTTTTCATACGAATCTGTTCTTGGTTGTTTTATTCAATGAATTTCCGTTTAGAAAGTGATGTCTACACCAAACAGCAGCGTCTTCTGCCACGGATAGAAACTTTCGTTGTACGTATCGTTGCTGCGGCTGATAGCTCCTTCCGGATCCACGTATTTGGTAATCTTCTTCAGCGGCGACCAGTAGCAGAGGTTCTCGCCCGAGAAGTAGAAACGTGCCTGACCGATACCGATTTTCTTTGTCAGGTTCACCGGAATGGTATATCCTACGGTCAGGTTCTTCAGACGCATGTAGCGGATGTTCTGCAAATAGCGGTCGTTCACCTTGCTCAGCGGACCGGAAGTCGACGAGTATGCCATCGGACGCGGGAAGTAAGCATCCGTATTGTCTTCGGCCCACACCTTGTCCATGAAATCCTTCTGCAGGAAGGTCTGGTAAGGATAAGAGAACGGACCCCAGAACGACATCATGTGTCCGTGAGGATACCAGTAGTGGTTACCTGTTCCCTGGAAGAACACCGATACATCGAATCCGCACCAGCGTACACTGGCATTGATACCATACGACAGGCTGGGCAGTGAGTTACCCAATACCTTGCGGTCGCCCGGATCGGCTACATTGTTGCTGCCTATATCCACCATACCGTCACCGTCGAGGTCGACAAACTTCACGTCGCCGGCCTTCCAGCCTCCGGTCAGTCCGTCTACCATGTAACTCAGGTCTACCTCCTTGGCATACGCCTGTGCCTCCTCGTCGGTAGCAAACAGACCGTCGGTCACAAATCCCCGGATTTCTCCGATGCGCATGCCTTCGTAGTAATCCTTGGCAAATGTCTTGTCTTTATTGTCATACTTGGTAATGTAGCTTTTGTAGTTGCTCACGTTGAATCCCAGACTGTATTCCAGCGGACGTCCGGCCAGTTCGAACTGGTCTCTCCACGACATTGTCACTTCGTATCCCTTTGTCTGCAAGTCGGCTGTATTCATATCCGGCACACTGGCTCCATACACAGCCGGCAGTTCCACACCGTCGGTCAGCATGTTCAGTGTGTTGCGCACATATCCGTCTACGGTAATGTTCAGGCGGTTCTTCAGCATGGTCAGGTCGAAACCGAAGTCCCACTGCTGGCTGGTTTCCCAAGTCAGGTCCGATGCCACCGGCGCACCCAGTGTAGCATATTTCGCCATCGAGCTGCCCTCGCCGAACGTGAAGCCGGCAAAGTCGCTTACCGAAATCAGACGCATGTATGTATAGTAAGAAGAAACATTCTGGTTACCCAGGCTACCGAACGAAGCACGCAGCTTCAGGTTGTCTACATATCCGCTCAGCGGCTTGAAGAACGGTTCTTCCGAGATACGCCATCCCACCGAACCCGAAGGGAAGAATCCCCAGCGGCTTCCGGCAGCAAAACGCGATGTACCGTCGTAGCGTCCGCTCGCCTCAAACAGGTAGCGTCCCTTGTAGTCGTAGTTCACACGGCCGAAGAAACCAGCCAGCGCATATTCACTCTGTCCGCCGCCCACTTCGGTCAGCACTTCACCCTCGGCATTCTGTCCCACCAGGTCGAGGTCGTCCAGCGAAGTAGAAGTCAGGTTCTGTCCCGCAGCCGAAACATTCTTCAGATACATGCGTTCGTAGTTGAAACCGACCACTCCCGTCACGTGATGTGCTTCGCCGAATGTATCTTCGTAGTTGGCAAAAACGTTTGCCGAATAATAGTTGCGTGTGTTCACCGATTCACTCAGCTTGTTCAGACCGGCTCCGGTAGCATACGACAGCAGCGGTCCGTCCGGATATTCGCGGTAGAACAGGTTGTTCGAACGGTGTGTATTGCGTGTCTGGTACAGACGGTAGGTAAAGTCACCCGTCAGACTCAGCTGTTTGATCGGTGTGATGACCAGTCGTGTAGTATTCGAGAAGTCGTTCGTGCGGTTCACGTTGCGGTGCGATCCCTCACCCAGCATGATATGACGTCCGTTGCCCACCTTATAGTTCAGGTAAGGAGTACCGTACAGCCATGAGCCGTCGGGGTTCTTCATCGGGAAGCATGCCAGCGCGTGACGTCCGCTGTAACCGATGGTATCGTCGATGCTTCCGTTACCCTGGAAAGTATACTGCGAGCCATAGAACGAAGTATTGTTGCTCAGCGTAGCATAGCGGTTGATGGTAAAGTCAATCTTCGAACGCAGGTTATACTTGCGGTAGATATCCGGATTCATGTTCAGGATACCTTTCTGATAATCGTATGCCCCGCTCACCAGGTATTTCACATCCTTCGTACCCCCGCTCAGCGAGATGCTGTGCTGCTGGGTAGGACGACGGTCGTTGTACATCATGTGCCACCAGTCGTAGTTGCCGTAGTACACCCACTGACGGCGACCGTTTCTTGTATCTTCCACTACCCACGGGCGGTCGGGGTTCTCCGTCTTGTCGTTCACACGGGCCAGCAGCTGCTGCATGTCGTAGTCGGTATAGTCCACGTAGTTCGTGCCGTTCTTCGCACGCCAGAAGGTGTTTACCGTATACACCGACCAGTAACCGGTTGTTTCGTAATCGGTAGTCGTGGTAGGAGCCTGCCATCCCAGACGGCCGCTGTAACGCACGGTAGCCTTTCCGTCCTGTGCCGATCCCGACTTGGTTGTGATCAGAATCACACCGAATGCCGCACGCGCACCGTATACTGCCGCAGCCGACGCATCCTTGATGACCGAGATAGACTCCACGTCGTTCGGGTTCACACGGTCCAGTTCACCCACCGCACCGTCTATCAGCACCAGCGGACCGGCACTGTTGATAGAAGTCGTACCACGCACGTTGATGCTGGGCGAGCTGCCCGGCACACCCGACGAGGTAGTGACATTCAGACCGGCTACCGAACCTTGCAGCATGTTTGCCAGCGACTGCGTCGCACGGTTTTCCAGCTTCTCGCTGCCCACCGTAGCCACGGCTCCCGTCAGGTTCACCTTCTTCTGCGTACCGTAACCGATAACCACCGCCTCATCCAGCATGATGGCATCTTCCTGCATATATACCACAATATTTTTCTGTCCCGGTTTCACCTTCACCTTTTCGGTAAGATAACCCACATAAGAGAAATTCAGAGTAGCCCCGCCGGCAGGTATCTGAAGCTCGAAGGCTCCGTCTACATCAGTAATGCTTCCCTGGGCAGTTCCGTCGATGACGATAGACACCCCGATAAGCGGTTCCTGCAAGGCATCCAGTACCTTACCCGATACTGTTCTGTTCTGCGCCGACAGCGTAGAGACACTGCCCGTCAGCAACAGCAACAGCAAAAAAACATACGAATTGAAAACTTTCATAAATAAATATTTAGTAAAACATTAAGTAGCTTGTCGGTGCATCCCCGTTCAGCGAGGCAGGTAAGCATCCGTCGAGAACGCCTTCGGACGTTGCATCTGCTCGGTCCATTCGTGTCCGAACTCATCGCGCACGGTGATGGTCAGATCCACGTCGGCATCCGCCGCCTTCACCTTGAAGAAATGCGTAAAGTTTTCGGTAATGAAGCTCGGTGTAGAGCTCAGTGTCGACGAGTTGAAACGCTTCACGCTCAGCGCTGCCACATGCAGCGGATCGTAAGCCCATACCTCCTCAGGAGCAAGCTTGTTGCCCTTCTCGTCGGTCACCGTCAGCGTCCAGCGCGGATTCCAGTTCCAGATGTTTATCAGCACCTCGTTGTCCTTGTTCACCGGATAAGCATCCACATAGCGCTGGAATTTCGCCTTGACCGAAGCCGGTACACCGGCCGGCATCTGCGGTACATCCGCCATCGAGAAATGCACATTGTTCAGGTCGTAGCTGCGGAACTGGTAATCCTCCGTCCATCCTGTAGCCTTGTATATCCATTCGATGTCCGTTCCGTTCACATCCCATACCGAGTATCCGCCCGGTGTTCCGTCGGGACTGATGTGCACACCCGGAGTAAGGTAGCCCGACCACCACCACGAAGCGCATATCGCACCCGCGTTATGTTCGTACACCTCGCGTCCGCCCGTTACCTCATCCTCCGGAGTCACGTTGAAACTCAGGTGCGTATGTCCGGTCACGAAATGCACCTTGTAGCCGTCCAGCACGTCCAGCAGCTGCGTAGTGTTCAGCACATCATGGTCTATCTTGAAACCTTCCGTCTGCGACGGGTAGAACAACTGTGCGTGCATCACCACTACCAGCGGTGTCGACTTGTCGACATATGCCAGATCCTTCGACAGCCAGCTCAGCTGTTCGGCCGACACACGCTTCTCGTAGTCGCGCGAGGTAGTGCCGTCGTAGTTGCTGCAATCGATGTCATCCAGCACCACGTAGTGCACCTTTCCGATGTTGAACGAATAATATGTCGGAGCGATATAATCCATGAAACGGCTTCCCGCCTCCTCGTCGCTCATAGCCTTGTAGTCGTAGTCATGATTTCCGATAGTATGGAAAATCTGAAGTCCCTTCACCTGATTGTTGATGGTATTCAGGTACTCAGGCAGCGCATAACTGTTCGAATACCAGTACAGGTCCCAGGTCATGTCGCCCAGCGTAATGGCATACATCTTTTCGTGCTGATGCAAGGCACGGTAGCTGTTCAGATCCTCGGTAAAGTCCATAAACTGTCCCAGGTCGCCCGTGCGGTTGGCCAGATGCATATCGCCCAGCATAAACACCTTATAATTATCCTGTCCTTCCACCTCAGTCAGCGAGAAGTCCACACGCTCCGTTGTAGCGGCATCCCCCTTCATCATCTTGTAGAACCGAGGCAAGACTCCCTCGGCAGGAACTTCATATCCCGAAGGAACGGAGATAAACACATACCCCCATTTCTTTTCCGACTGAAGCTGGTAGATACCCCGTTCGTCGGTCACGCTCACCTCTACACCGTCCGATACCACAACACCCTGCACCGGACCGTCGGCTGTCGATATCACCCCGTACACCGTCGTTCCGGCATCCGGTGTGAAACCAATTCCCTCTACAATATTAATATAGGTAGTACCAATCTGTTTCTTGCGGTCACCACGCTTGACGAACACCCGGTACGTACCGCTTTCGCATCCGTCGGCAAGCTTTATGGTAAAACTGTTTTCCGAAACACTCACCAGCACACACGTATACGAGATTCCCCCTGTCGATTCCAGAATAATCACATCCGATTCCGCCGGCTTGTTACTCCCGGTCACCTGGAACGTATATTCCCCTCCCTTGGCCACTTCTATCAGCGAAGGGCATTCAAACTGTACATCAAAGCTGCCTGCCACAGCTTCCGTCATTCCATCGTTGCTGCACGCCATCAGCGGCAAGACAGCAATCAGCAAAAAGCAAAGTAAATACGCTGCAATTTTTTTCATTTTATTTTTAAATTGTAAATTTTTCCAACCTGTTCCTTACCTTTTCATTACCAGCTATCTACATGACAACCAGCGTTTTTCAAGCAATCAAAAATCCTTAATTTTCATTGCGCAAAATTAAAGGCAGCGTATTTCAAAACAGAAACGCGCATGTGGCAATCCTGTTTCAAAACGGTTAAGTTTCCGATGCAGCATACACACAAAAAACGGGGTGTGAATACCTGGCTATGTCTTTGTACGGCACAGCATATTGCCGGCAGATAAAATCAAAGCGCAACAAAAGGCGCTTGTTTTCATAAAAAAGAGTAAATTTGTTTTTCAATTAAAAACAGCAATGGAAAAAGCATATACGATAGACCAGCAAATTGCCCAACTTAAATCAAACGGTATGATGTTTGATGATGAGGAGAAAGCAAAAGAAATTCTTCTTGACGTCGGTTATTATCGGCTAGGATTCTATTCTTTTCCTTATGAGATAAAATTCCCATGTCTGGAACACCGTGACCATAAGCTAAAACCGGGCACAACATTCAAGAGTGTGTATGATCTTTATGAGTTTGATACCAGACTCCGCAGACTTCTGCTTAACGCTCTCGACCGTATCGAGGTCAATATCCGCACAAAATTCATCTACAATATATCACTCCGGTACATTGACGATCCTTGCTGGTTTGTCAACCGTAAATATGTAACATCCAATTTTGTAAATGCCTTTGAAGAGCAGGTCTATGCTGCTATGCGTAAAAATCCCATAATCCAGCATCACCATGCAAATCATCCGGGGATATATGCTCCGGCATGGAAAACCATAGAGTTTATGACAATCGGCAATATCATTACATTATATGATTCGTTGAAAGAGACGGATGCAAAAGATTTGGTAGCCAATGCCTATGGCTGTTCAAGAGGTGTTTTTTACAATTATATGGAAACAATTCGTGTCCTTCGCAACAAATGTGCACACGGAGGCTGCATCTACCGCATGGACTTTCCCAGAGGTATTAAGCGCTTGCCTGCTGACATTTCTGCCGATTGCAGACACAACATTAAAGGTGGCATAGATGTTGTAAGATATATTCTGGGATGCATCTCACAAACCCGAAAAACGGAATTGGAGAACGAAATCCATAATCTTGTCTGCTCCATTCAGACAGATGAAGCTAAAAAAGTTGTGGCACAGACTTCTAAACTCGAATGTTGAACAGCCCTACTGTTTGGCGGAATAAAAAATAATGCTTACCTTTGCAATACGAAAGTGCCCGTGCGAGCTTAGTCGTCGCATCTGCACTATAAAAAGGAATTAGAGAAGTCTCAGTCATTACGACTGGGACTTCTTGCTTTTAACAGTCAATCATCCTCAGAAAGTTTCTTTCAATCTATTTTTTCCTCATCCGATTCTGAAAAAGCGTCCAGGCCTCCGCCGTTAAGTTCCCGATGCAGCATACACCCCGTGTCAGTTAAAATAAAATCCTTATCCGACCTTTCCTGTTAACAGTTCTTCTTCCAAAAAAGCAAAAACATACTTAGGACTCTGATAATAAAATGCAGCCTCCTCATTCATTACTTTCTGATACGTATCCGAGTTAAAAACAAATGAAAGCGCCTGTTCCATTGTTAATTTCCTGTTCTTCTCCATCAGTAACAGTGCAAGGTTCTTTACCATATCTGCCATCATTTCCTTTTTCTCATTCATATTCGCTTCAAGTATTTTATAGCACGTTCCGTACCGAAAAAATATTGTATTGTTACTCCTTTCATATATTGCAAATTACGGACAAGTGTAGGCAAATCAATTGAATGATTTTCATACTTCCATAACTGTACTCCCACTCTATCGTCAGCAATAGGTCCTATTACCACATCATAATCATGAACAGGCTGATCAGACGGATTATTACGGTTTAAAAGTATAAATTCAGCCCATTCTTCAGAGTAATTTTCAAACCTTAATACGCGCAAACTGTCCCATGCATCTTCGCTTATTTCATATTCCAACACAACAGGGCTTCCGGATTCCAGCTGTTCCATTTTCACATGCGCCATATTTAAAGCCTGATTGTAATCTGCTGAAAGATAAAAACCTCTCCCAAAATCCTTATTAGGTTTAGACTTCAGCAAATCAATTTCCAGAAACTCCTTATTCGTCCCATGATACAGCCTCATACCAGCGCCCCTCCGTGACGGTGACAATACTCAGCTATATCGTCCACCATCGAAGCAAACGACTGAGTATGCACATAATCATAATGGCGATCGATAAAATCAATCCCTTTGAAACGACTCAGGTAATTGAATGCCTGCTTCATCGAAAGTCCGTATTTACGTCCGAACTCCCTGATGAAAATAATCGTCCACTCCATTTTATCCTTTATATCATAATCCATATCTACAGCTGTTGATGATACATATGCAAATATAATGATTTTACTCATTCTTTCCTCATCCGATTCTGAAAAAGCGTTCAAACCTCTAGTGTTAAGTTTCCGATGCAGCATACACACAAAAAACGGGGTGTGAACCACGCCGCGATGCCGCAAACGTAAGGTTCACACCCCGTGCAAGTATATATCATAGTTTCTTAATCTTACGGCTCCCCCAGTCCCCGCACGATCACCTCCACCTCCGGCTTGAGGAAAAACTTGCGGTGTATAAGCAACAAACCAGCAAGAACAAAAAATACCCCCAAAATGCTAACTATAGTATGTTGAATTTCAATCTAAGCCTACATATTTTTGTAAAAAAACATACTATGAGTAGCAATTCCATTCTAGAAATATTCGGCAGAAATGTCCAGAAGTACCGAAAAGAGCAACACCTTTCGCAAGAAAAACTTGCGGAATATGCCGGACTTCACCGTACCTATATAGGAATGATAGAGCGTGCAGAAAAAAACATAACTCTTGTCAATATAGAAAAAATAGCAAAAGCATTAAATATTAATCTAACTAAACTACTAGAAAACAATGAATAAAAAACAAGAAGAAGGTATTGACAGAAACTGGCATCCCGAATTTCAAAAATACACAGAAGCCATTGTTTCAGCTCCCGAATATGAAGGGCTTTATTTTGAAAGAAAAAAAGACACGCAGATTAAATGGGTTGCCACCAAGAAATCTTCCGCCGGACAGAAACGTCTGGCATGGTGGAACAAGAAATGCGAGGAACTGGGTATTCCCGTAAAATCCGGAAACTATGCCGTTGCAGTCAGGGAGATACATCCTACAAAAAAACATGTATGCCAGATCTGTGGAAAGGCGCTCAGCATATATTATGAATACCCCACTAAGCAAACGCTTTCCAGAATCAACCAGAAACTCGGCACCAAGCTGAACCAGACAGATTATACCATAAAGGAAATAATAGAACAGTTTTGCAAGAATACCAATGATCTGCAAAACATAGCCGACATATTCAAGGTAAAATATTTCACAGATACAGCCGACCTGATCCGGCAAATATATGATACACATGTAGCCAAGTGTTCAGGCAAACTCTCTCCGGGAGCCATGTCAAATTGTCCGGACCGTTTCGACGGCTACCATTCCGACGGACTGTGCTGCCGGCAGTTTACCGACAAGGGCAGACATACAGACAACATGAAAACCTATGTGCAGGACCGGCGTGCTTATGAAGAATGGTCCGACGGCAACTATAACCTGGCCAACAGACTGATGGGAGAATACCAGAAAGCTCCAAAGTGCACATGTCCGGTCTGCGGAGAAACAGCTAAAATGACAGCCGACCATATAGGTCCGATTTCGCTCGGATTCTGCCACAGTACGAACATTGCTCCTATGTGCAAAGCGTGCAACAGTGCGAAAAACAATCGCCTTTCCTTGTCGGATGTCCGTAAGCTGCTGACACTGGAGGCAGACGGCAATCAGGTGGTAAGCTGGCATTCCCAATATATCTGGGACAAGTACAAAAATACTATCACTTCCGACAAAGATGCCCGGAAACTCAGTTCCCTCATGTTGAAATGCCACCAGAACGTATTGAAACTGTTCTCCCTTATTTACAAAAAAGGAGGGAAAGAATTTCTCCAGACTTATCTGCATCCCGAATACTCCATGTACGACTACCGTTTTTCGGATTTCAATCCGCTGGAACCCGACAAACTGAAGAACACGAAAGCCCTATCGAAAATGAAAACAAGCGGAAAAATCAGAAAAGATACCTGCGCATTGCTTTCGAAAGTCTGAAAGAATTCGACATGAAGGAAAACCGTAAAGTAACATTTTACACAGACCAGTTTCCCAAAGAAACGGCTGCCGTCATGCAGAGCATCAAAGCCAGAAATTTCACACAAGCCGACCAGGAAGTCAGGAAACTCATCACACTTCTGTGCGACAAGATTATTGCTTCCGAGTCAGAGTAGATTATAAAACTCTTCGAAAGTCAACTCTCCATACATGAGCCTGTCGTAAGCCGATGCCTGCACAGACTCATAATCCATTTCCAGACTTCCTCCCCCGTTTTCCAGTTCCGGCAGCGAACCGATAGCATCTCTCACCGTAATGGCTACGGGCAAGTTCCATATATTCGGTGTCTTGACAGATGGCATGTAAAACAAAGGCGACGGCTGAGGTATGGAAATCTCTTCCAGTGAACCGATGATGAAAACCCGCTTTCTACGCTGCGGCACACCAAATTCCTCGGCATTCAACTTGATGGGTACATTTACATGATAACCGATTTCAGTAAAAGCCTCAATAATTTCTTTAATGGCATCCCCCTTACGCATAGTCAGAATACCTGGCACATTCTCCATAACGAAAAATTCCGGCCTCAGCCGGTTTACCATTTCAACAAAATCCTTGAACAACTGGTTTCTCTTGTCGTTCGGATCTCTCCAGCCCGCATACGAAAATCCCTGACAAGGCGGACCACCGACAACCACATTAACCGGTGTATTTCCGCAAGCTTCCATAATGCGCGCCTTGGTTTCCTCCTGGGTAATATCTCCCAAAATAAAATTCTCAGCCGGTGCATACTGCGAATGATTATATCGGTTGGTAGCCATGATGCTCTTGTCTATTTCATTTGCGGCTATCAGCTGGAATCCGCTCATAATGAATCCTTCCGACATACCTCCGCATCCGGCAAACAAATCCACAAAATTCATTCCTCTTAAATGAGGCATGATCAGTGAAGCGACGAACCTGGCCAGCAAAGGAGGCACAGCGTTTCCTATCTGCTTGTACTGTGAAGCATTAGAGCCCTGAAAGATAAAACTGTCGGGAAACGACTGAAGCCTTGCCGCCTCCCTGTTGGAAAGCACACGACATTGCGAAGGGTGCAGATTGCACCCGTTCCCTACCCGATTGAAATAAGTGGCGATTGTATAGCTTGGCTTGTCCCAGCACAACCTGCCGTAATAAGTAGTCCGTCCTCCGGTTTCCCTTATTTTATCCAGACGAGTATCCGATATGCTCAGAGGAATATCCTGCCAGTTTCCACCTTCAGGAATGTGAGGGGCTATTTCCGCCTCATGTTTCCCCATCTTAAACACAACATGATTATATAATTTCATCGTACTATCCAGTTTATCTCTTCCGGTGTCAAACCATACAGTTCGCCTACATACCTGTCCAGTTCCTCCTGCGAAGAATAAGTAAAGTTTTCATCCACTCTGTTCAGATCAACTACCGGCAAATCGTCTATTTCGTAGTTATTTATATGATTATTAGAGCTGGTCACCTTAAATCTCCAGTTCAACAAGCTGCTGTTCAGCAAAATATACATCTTCTTCAAGACTGTTTCTTCGGCCGATATATAATTGCAACTATTTCCCAGTATATCATTTTCCTCACAATACACAAACCTCAGCCTCCGCGATATTCCCATATTGGAAACCTGCTGACAGACCAGCCTCCTTCTGCCAAAATCACATTTCAGAAATTCAGCCGAACGAGTTCCGAGAAACTCGCCCTTCACATATTCGTGATTGATATCCTCAATATCGTTGTCAGCAATCATATTTCCCCGTACCAACCGGTAGGGAGTCTGCTCTTGTGTTATAAACCGCTTATATAAAGTGAGATCCAGTTCCCCCCTTCTGTTCCGTATTTCAGGATATTCCTTCAGCTTCCGTACCTGTGACAGCCTCTCCAGAATCTCCCACCCCCTATCCGACATCAGAGGTATCTCCATATTTTCCCCGAAAATCTTCCGCACACTTCCGATTTCTACTCCAAAACATCTCCCGTCCACTTCCACATTTATCCTGCCGGTAATACCGTATCGCTGCAGGTAAAATATATTAGTCGACTGCGTTACATTGTCAAACAGCGGGATGCTTTCTCTAAAGTATTTTATTTCACAGACCTTGTTCTTTTCCAACAAAAATTTCCGCAATTTTGTTGTTGACAAATCCGCGAATAATGTAGAAGGGCATATTACTCCCAAATAACCATTCCGCTTAAGCATCCGTATCATCTTTTCAATGGAGAGCTGATACAGATTCAACATTCCCTCCAGCGCATAATGATAAGCCCCCGAAGTTCTGAACCAGGACACCCACATTAAAATCCGGTCAGCTTTATTTCCCGAAATCTTCTTCTTGTCCGGTTTCAGAACCAGATAAGGAGGATTTGAAACAATCACATCAAATCCTCCGTTTACCTTTCCATCAAAATCAGAGTTTTTCAACGGACATTCATCAGAAAACATTATATTCTCCTGTATCAGTGCATTTCTCCGAATAATATTTCCACATATTTTTTCTATGTCCGAAACAGAAGGTTCTTTCAGCCTTGCCAAGGCCTTCATACGAGTAATCGCTACAGCTACAGGGTCTATATCCACAGCAAAAATATTATTCAAAATACTTTTTTCCGGCGGTATAGCATATTCTTTATCCAATATATCGACAATGCAATCATAAAAGCGTCCTGTACCACAGGCAAAATCAAGCACAGACACGTCAGCCCCTGCATCACACCGCGACAAGGTATTTTTCACTATTTCATAAGCGACATAAGATCTGGTATAAACCGCTCCCTTATCAATAAGATTATGCTTCGATTTTTTTCTGTAAACAAGGCCGTTCTTCCGCTCTATCACAGCATTCAGAAATACGATATGCAGTTCTTCACATAAAGAAGGGATTACTTCTGCCGGAAACTGAGTATAAAGAGAATATTCTCCATCAGGCAAAAATCCATAGCTGCCTGAGATTTCCACCGAGTCCAAAAGTTTTTTTTGGTAGAGAAAAGTATATATAAGGCTGTTTATCAGAAAGGAATGCACATTTTCTGCCAATGCAGCAACTGTTTCCGTGTTCAAATCTTGTTCCGAAATCCGATTTGACGACTTATATTTTTCGCATTCTTCCGCTATCAGATCGTTTTCCAATTCAATAAGTCCGTCAATCATTATTCCTTGCTTGATTTAATCATTTTTAAAACAAAATCCTGTATTTTCGTGCAAAGATAATGTTTTTTGTTTCACCAGCCCCGTTCCCGTTCCGAAAAAACAGCCTCTCTTAATCTTACGGCTCCCCCAGTCCCCGCACGATCACCTCCACCTCCGGCTTGAGGAAAAACTTGCGGTGCTTGTCGTGGCCCAGTGCCGCCAGCCCTTCTCGGATGGACGGACAGCGGTACATCCACCGGTACAGATTGCGCCGTGCCGTTTCCGGCGAACGGTCGGGAAAATACAGACAAGCCAGCTCCGACTTGCCGTAGATACGCAGACGGAATTCCCCGTTGCCGTGTTCATTTTCTTTCATACCGCATCCCCTTTCCGGCACGTCCGGCTTCCTTGCGCGGCGATACCCGTTCGAAAGCCGCTCCGTCCAGCATCCCTTTCAGCACCATGCCCGGACGGAAACGCACCCATATCTTGTTTATCATCGATTCGTGGAAGTCAGCCTCCAGCCGCACTCCCTCGCTTTTCACTCCCACCTGAAGCGAACCCAGCTCACCCAGACGGACAATCTCGCCGTTGCACAGCCCGCGGCAGACCTCCTCTTCCAGCGCTACAAGCACCGCCAGCGTATCGGCACGTGTCACCGTACACCGCCGCTGAATACGGCGTGCCATGTCGCCCAGCGTCACCTCTCCCCGCGCCTGTGCACGGGCATAATACGTCATCTCTGCCGAGATATCACGCGGATCAACCCGCGGAACCACCGAATAAGTCACTGCTCTTTCTTTCATCCTCCTTACGCTTTAAATTGTTTGCCGGCGCAGTCACAGGCGTACCCGCGAACTCGCCGATTTTCGTCATGCTGGGATTATACCCGTAATATACCTTTCCCGTCGCCCCGTTGCGGTGCTTGGCTACCGTAGCGATGCCCATGCCCCGCGTAGACCATCCCGTATCGGGATCCACCCGGATGTGATAACGCTCCGGACGGTGCAGCAGAATCACCAGATCGGCATCCTGCTCGATGGCCCCGCTCTCGCGCAGGTGACGCAGCTCCGGACTCCCCGCCCGGTCTTCCGCCTGACGGTTGAGCTGGCTCGACACGATGACCGGACAACCCAGTGAGCGCGCCAGCCCCTTCAGCTTGCGGCTGCACTCCGCCACCTCCTGTTCACGCGTACGCCCCGGATTCACCGTGGCAAGCAGTTGCAGATAGTCGACGATGAGCAAGCCCAGCAGCCCCTTTGCCCGCAGCGACTTGGCGATGACACACAACTGGTCGACGTTGATGTACGGCGTATCGTCGACATGCACCGGCAGCATGCTCATCCGTTCCGCCGTACGGTGCACATCCTCCACCTCCTCCGGCGAGAGCCTGCCCTGACGGATACGCAACGGATCGGCCGAACTCTCCGCCAGTACCATACGCTCGCCCAGTTCCGAAGCCGTCATCTCCAGCGTGAAGAACACCACCGGCACACCCGCCATCGCCGCCTGACGCGCAAAGAACAAGTCGAGTGCCGTCTTCCCGTCGGCCGGACGCGCCGCCGTAAAAATCAGGTTGCCCGGCTGCCATCCCCCTGTCATCTCGTTCAGCCGCTGCAAGCCCGTAGGCACACCCGTCAGCCCGTTCACAGCCAGTTCCTGCCGGCGGTCCACCAGCGCCACCGTATCATCCATCACCTCCGGCATGGGGTGCAAGTGATTCTCCAGCGGCGAATCCTCGAGCAGCGCCCCCAGTTCCCGCTGCGTATCAATCAGCACATCATACACATCACACGTCATATCGTTTGCCGCCGCCAGCTCCCGTGTCAGCGCCTCCACCAGCTTCCGCCTCAGGTAATACTGAAACAGGATGCCGCAATGATACTCCAGGTGGGCCGACGTAGCCACACCCGCCGCCAGTTTCGCCACGGCAAACGGACCGCCCGCATCGTCCAGCCGTCCCTGAGCACGCAGCTCCTCGGTCACCGTCAGCATATCCACCGCCGCTCCCCGTGCATACAGCGCGTTCATCGCCTCGAACACCACCCGGTGCGCCGTCAGGTAAAACATCTCGGCACGCAGACTTTTCAGCACCACCGCCTGAGCCGAACGCTCCAGCAGGCACGCCCCCAGTACCGCCCCTTCTATTTCTTCCGCATAAACCATCCCCATAATCCTAAAAATATGACTGCTGTCAGATACTGCTTTTTACATTACTGAAAATCCGATTGCCTTTACGGATAATCCCTCCTGTTAAAATTATTGCTTGATTTTTATATATCAACAAGTTACTGAGGGTTTGAAAAGTTTTATCGGACAGCAATGATTGACAATTTAAAAAGTTTCATCAGACAACACAGATAAAAATATAATCAATTGAGTACAAAACTCTTCATCTGCAAATACTTCAGCGCCGTACGAGCCCGGTCGATAGACGGCAGCATGCAGAGATACATCTCGATGTTTCCCACCGCCTCCTCTCGCTCGGCCAGCGTCAGTTTCCCCCACGCCTTGCGCGCCGCCTCGATGTCGAGGGCAGGCTGCTGCGTCATGTCGTGATACTGTTCCCAGAACACCTCGAACATCTCGTCGCCCGCGCTCCTGCGCCTTCCGTCCGCACCGTTTTTCACCCGCATGCGGCACAGCGTATCGTAGTGCAGCAGACGCAGCTTCGAACAGTTCTGCACCTTCATCACCTCCACCACACCGTTCTGCTCCAGCTCTCCGATAAAGTGGTTCACATGCCTCCGGCTCCAGGCGAAGCGCAGACTCAGCTCCCTTCCTGAGAAAAACAGCTCGCCCCGTTTCAGGCATCCAGGGGTATCACCCTGATCGGTAAAGCACGCCGCCATGAGCAGATACACATACGCCTGCGAGTCGGAATGCCACTTTCCGTACATTTCGGCAAACATCTGGGTAAGCAGTCGCCTCGAAAGTACCAGAAAGCCCAGATTGCCAGGATTTTTCATAGTTGTTATCACCTCCATAATTCTTTATTTTTTTACGCAACCCGAAAGGGCGGGCCACCACCGTCACCAAAGTGTAGCATAGCAAACCCTCAGAGTTACAAGTTATTACAATGTCCGGCGGGCCACAAGAGCACCACCAGTGTTGCCACCCTTTCCTATTATATATTAAAAGAAAGAGTAAAAGCAAGGGAAGTTTTTCTCGCAAAGAAAAACGTTCAGCCACGATTTTTCCGTTATCTTTGTGTCATCAACAGAACCTGACAGGTAAACTTCCGTTCTTGTCTTTCACCGGTAAAAATACCGATTGGCAGAGTATTAATTACTGCCCTATACGGCAGAGATAACCCCCGAGAGACAAGACTAATGAAATATTTCGAAAAATTATACGCTTCGTGCGAGCCTACGAAGCAACAGACAGACGAGTGGCTCAAAGAATTAAGAAAGTTCATCGATACACTGTGCGCCCTGTCGCACGTATCGAAGTCGGAAATCCAGCGCATCACGGGCATCGGCACGCATACGTGTTTCGACACCGTCCGCAACTTCCGTTTCAAGACGCTGGCCACCTTCTTCAAGGCAGCCGAACAGGTGTGCGAGATAGATTTCGACGTAACTACCCTGAGGCTGATCATAGAGAGCTGCATCATGCACAAGACGAACCTGATAGTACGCGAGGCCGATCCCGACGAGGAGCCGGGAGAAAACGAGTTCAGGATTCTGAAGCAGCTTTCCGTGGGCACGGACTCCCGAAAAGGCAGCCCGACGGGAAAAAAAGCTGAAAAGTTGAAGTAAACATCAGGAAGTTTACCCGGATATTCGTACAAAAGCTCCGGCTTTTCGTACGAATATTCAAAAAAATCTCCGGACATTGTCCGCCCATGATGCCGGCATCCGGAGATTTTTTTGTACCAATCGACAAAAAACGGATAAATTGACAAGCCAGCCCGTTTGCGTCCACATTCGGAAAAAGACGGCAGTCCTTGTGTAAAAATAAAAAAATTGAACAATCATATCTAAAAAAAGGGTTAAAATAAACCTTTCTGCATATAAATTTGTTATCTTTGCGCCGAAGAACGACTTCCTATGCGGCTGTGGGAGCGGATCCTAGACAGAAGCACGATGTGCGTCATCTTCCATTTTTGGAGATAACAAACTGATTCATAGTGTTTTTCAGGCGCTAGGAAGGAGAGAGAGGTATATCCGTACCTCAACAAACATTCAATCAAGAAAAAAGGGAACAAAAAACCAGAAGGACAAACATCCACAGATATGGAAAAAGAACAGGTATGGCTTCCCCTGCAGACGGTGTACAACAAAGAACTTACAGTAGCCGCCTATCTCAAAGAGCAGGGCATCGAGCATTACATCCCCATGACATACGAGCTCCGCGACACCGGGCGCGAGGGTGAATGCAGCCATGTACTGGTACCGGCCATCCACAACCTGATTTTCATCCACCGTCCCTACGACGCCAACTGGTGCCGGCAGTTCGCCTCCGAAGCCCCGCTGCCCGTCTATTTCCTGAAGAAGGAACGCAACGGCAATGACTACTGCACGGTGAGCGAACGCGACATGCAGAACTTCATGCATGCCACCAACCCCGACATCCAGGGCACGCAGTTCATCGATTCCGAAAAGCTTCGCGGCAAGCGCAGCGTCCCCGTCCGGGTAGTACGCCGCGGTCCGCTCTACGGTGTGACCGGCAAGTTCCTCCGCTACGGAGGCCGCCACTACATCGCCATCGAAATGCCCCAAAGCACCGCCCTGCTCAAAGTGAGCTACACCTGGTGCGAAACCATCGAAGATATAGAATGAAAGAAAAATGCCACAGAAAAGCAACGATATGCCCACCAACACTATAAGCAACTTTTCTCAGATTCTGGCATGAAGTGCCTGACTGTGGCATTCACATAACATAGTAACATCCATTATTAATTGACAAAATGATTATTGCCGTAGATTTCGACGGAACCATCGTCGAGCACAAGTATCCTTCCATCGGGAAGGAAATTCCTTTTGCCATCGAGACATTAAAAAAACTGCAGGCCGAACGCCATAAACTGATACTATGGAGTGTACGCGAAGGTCGCCTGCTGGACGAGGCTGTACAGTTCTGCCATGAACGCGGACTGGATTTTTATGCCATCAACCGCGATTACCCCGAAGAAGAAAAAGGGCAGAACAATCACTACTCGCGCAAACTGAAAGCAGACCTCTTCATCGACGACCGCAACCTGGGCGGACTGCCGGACTGGGGAACCATTTACGAAATGGTACACCAGAAGCTTTCTTATGAAGACCTGATGCGCAAGTACGAACAGGAGTACGAACCCGAAAAGCCGAAAGGCTTTTTTGCCCGGCTGATGGGAAAATAACCGAATAAAAAATCTGTAAACATACATTTATCTTATGAAATTCAAAGCATTCACACTGATACTGGTACTTCTGGCAGGGCTGTCGGGATGTACCTCCTACAAAAACGTTCCTTACCTGCAAGATCCGGAAGCCGTAAACCAGTACGGAAAGGAAATTCCGCTCTACGATGCCAAGATCATGCCTAAAGACCTGCTCAGCATCACGATAAATACTACCGACCCGCAGGCAGCAGCTCCTTTCAACCTGACCGTACAGACTCCGCTGAACGCGGCACTGACCAATATCAATACCACCACGCAGCCTACGCTGCAGCAGTATCTGGTAAACAACGACGGCGAGATAGACTTCCCTGTACTGGGACGCCTCAAGGTGGGCGGACTTACCAAAAACCAGGCGGAAGACCTGATACGCGAAGGTCTGAAACCCTACCTTAAGGAAGCACCTATCGTGACCGTACGTATGGCCAACTACAAGATTTCCGTACTGGGCGAAGTAAACCGTCCGGGAACCTTCACCGTGAGCAACGAAAAGGTAAACGTGCTCGAAGCCCTCGCTATGGCAGGCGACATGACCGTATACGGTGTACGCGACAATGTGAAGCTGATCCGTGAGGATGCTACCGGCAAGCGCGAAATCATGCTGCTCGACCTGACCAAGAGCGACCTTATCCTGTCGCCCTACTTCTACCTGCAGCAGAACGACATCCTGTACGTCACTCCTAACAAGACCAAGGCGAAGAACTCCGACATCGGTAACACAACCACTACCGTCATCTCGGCCACTTCCATTCTGGTATCCATTGCCAGCCTGATTGTCAACATCCTGCGATAAATATTTTCCTTTAAACATTCAAAGAATATACAGCAAACATTATGATAGAAGAACAGAACCTGAACAACGAACAGCAGCACGAAGAGAACGTCAACTTCTATGCCATCTTCTTCAAATACCTTGCCTACTGGCCCTGGTTTGTGGCAAGCGTCATCGTCTGCCTCATCCTCGCCTTTGTATACCTGCGCTATCAGGCACCGGTGTATAACGTAACTTCCGCCGTACTTATCAAGGAAGACGATTCCAGCAAGCGCGGCATGGGAGCAGCATCCGGAGCACTCGAGGCCATGCAGAGCCTGGGCGGACTATCCATGAGCAACAACTTCGACAATGAGGTGGAAATCCTGAAAAGCCGCACCCTGATTCGCAAGGTAATCACCCAGCTGGGACTTTACACTTCCATGGCAGAGGACCGTATGCTGGGCTACGACATTCCGTTGTACCAGACCTCTCCTATCAACGTATTCATGTCGCCCGAAGAGGCTGAAAAACTGGAAGAAGGTGCCCGCCTGAAGCTGAGCTACAGCCCCGAAGGTAAACTGTACGTCAAGGTACGCTATACCCTCAATGAGGAAGAACAGGAAACGGAAAAGACCTTCGACAAGCTTCCTGCCGTATTCCCCACCCCGGCAGGTGTGTTCAGCTTTACGGCAAACGACTCCATCCTGAACGAATGGAAGGCTAAGGAAAACGGCGATATCCGCCTGGCAGCCTATGTGGGTGCTCCTACCGCTGTAGCAAAGTCATACGGTGAAGGCTTAACTGTAGAAGCAACCTCCAAAACTACCACCATTGCCCAGATAGCCGTAAAGAATAGCAGCCGCCAACGGGCAATCGACTTTATCAACTGCCTGGTAGCCTTCTACAACCAGGATGCCAACGACGAGAAGAACGAGGTAGCACAGAAGACGGCAGACTTCATCGAAGACCGTATCGGCATCATCAATCAGGAACTGGGCAGTACCGAAACCCAGTTGGCGGACTTCAAGCAGAAGTCGGGACTGACCGACCTGACCAGCGATGCCCAACTTGCCCTGCAGGAAAACTCCAAATACGAACAGCTGCGCATCGAAAACCAGACCCAGATACGCCTGGTAGAATTCCTGCGCGACTATATCAACAATCCTGCCAACGAACAGGAAGTCATTCCTGCCAATGTAGGCTTGCAGGACCAGAACCTGAGTTCGGTCATCGACCAGTATAACACCATGCTCATCGAGCGCAAGCGGCTGCTCCGTACCTCGAGTGAGAATAACCCAGCTGTGGTGAACATGAACACCGGCATCGAGGCCATGCGCCACAACGTACAGACCACGGTAGCCAGCGTACTGAAAGGACTCCAGATTACCCGCAGCGACATCGACCGTCAGGCACGCAAGTTCGAAGGCCGCATCAGCAGCGCACCTCAGCAGGAAAAGGAGTTCCTCACCATCTCCCGCCAGCAAGAAATCAAGGCACAGCTCTACATCATGCTGCTGCAGAAGCGTGAGGAAAATGCCATTACCCTGGCAGCCACCGCTACCAACGGACGCATCATCGAAGAAGCACAGGCTGATCCTATCCCAGTTTCTCCAAAGAAAAAAATTATCGCCCTTGCCGCCCTTATCATCGGGCTGGGCATCCCCGTGGGCTTTGTCTACCTGCGCGACCTGCTGAAGTACAAGATAGAAAACCGCGACGACGTAGAGAAACTCACCACCGTACCTATTCTGGGCGAACTGCCACGAGGCAAAAAGCCGGAGCACGGTGCCATCGTAGTACGCGAAAACAAGAACGACATCATGGAAGAAACCTTCCGCGGTCTGCGTACCAACCTGCTCTTCATGCTGGGCAAGACCGACAAGGTTATCCTCTTCTCTTCTACCCAGCCGGGTGAAGGAAAATCGTTTGTAGCCGGAAACACCGCCGTGAGTCTCGCCTATCTGGGCAAGAAAGTCATCGTAGTAGGTATGGATATCCGCAAGCCCGGTCTGAACAAGGTGTTCAACCTGAGCCGCCGTGCCGAAGGTATCACCAACTACCTGAGCGACCCCGATCATGTGAAGCTGACCGACATGATCCAGCGCTCGGACATCAGCCCGAATCTGGACATCCTGCCGGGCGGACCGGTACCTCCCAACCCGACCGAGCTGGTAGCACGCACCGTACTGGAAGATGCCATCAACCAGCTGAAAGAACGTTACGATTACGTGATACTCGATACCGCCCCCATCGGTATGGTGACCGATACCGCCATCATCGGCCGTGTGGCAGACATCTGTGTATATGTATGCCGTGCCGACGTAACCCCGAAAGCCGGCTACCGCTATATCAATGTGTTGCGCGACGAGCATAAGTTCCCGAAACTGGCAACCGTTATCAACGACATCGACATGAGCAAGCGTAAGAACAGCTACGGCTACGGTTATGGTGCCAAGTACGGTTACGGTAAGGGCTACGGATATGGATACGGCTATGGTTACGGTTATGAAGCCGGAGAAAAGAAGAGCCAACAGAAAAAGTAAGATAAAAAGCAGCTTCATATCCACAGGGAGGTACAAGAATAATATAGATTTTATCTATAAGAGTTGTACCTACCTTGTGGAATTTATTCAATAAAATGAGCAATACGACAGAAAACAATAAAAGGATAGCCAAAAACACTCTATTACTCTATTTTCGGATGCTATTCTTAATGGCAGTCAGTCTTTACACTTCACGTATCGTACTCAATGCATTAGGAGTAGAAGATTTTGGTATCTACAACGTTGTAGGTGGCGTTGTTACTATGTTCTCCGTTTTATCGGGTTCACTTTCAGCCGCAATCAGTCGTTTTATAACTTATGAAATTGGAAAAGGAAATCAGGACAAACTCAATAAAATATTTTCATCAGCAGTCACTATCCAGCTAGGATTGGCAGGAATTATTATTCTCCTAGCTGAAACAATTGGTATCTGGTTCTTGAACATCAAAATGAACATACCTGAACTGAGAATGGAGGCAGCCAACTGGGTGTTCCAATTTTCCATCTTGACTTTTGCGATTAACCTGATAAGCGTACCTTATAATGCCTGTATCATAGCCCACGAAAAGATGTCAGCATTTGCCTATATCAGTATTCTGGAAGCTATAGGAAAACTGGCCATTGCCTACCTCATTGTAGTATCGCCAATGGATAAACTGATATTCTACGCCATCCTGATGTGCATAGTGGCACTTATTGTACGCTTTACGTATGGCAACTACTGCAAGCGACATTTCAGCGAGTGTACTTACCATTTTATTTGGGACAAACAACTATTAAAACAAATGTTTGGCTTTGCCGGATGGAATTTTATTGGAGCTGCTTCAGCAGTGCTTCGCGATCAGGGAGGAAATGTAGTAATCAACCTCTTTTGCGGACCAACCGTTAATGCAGCCAGGGGAATAGCCTTTCAGGTCAATACAGCTGTCAATCAATTTGTGACAAACTTTATGACAGCACTTAACCCTCAGATTACCAAATCGTATGCAGCAGGGAACAAAGAATACATGATGACCTTGATTTTTCAGGGTGCACGGCTTTCCTTCTATATGCTACTTTTGTTATCCCTACCGATACTGATCAATACGCATTATATTTTGGGACTGTGGTTGAAATTAGTTCCCGATCATGCTGTTCTCTTTGTGCAATTGGTCTTAATTTTTGCCATGAGTGAATCCATATCCCAACCTTTGATAACAGCCATGCTCGCAACCGGGAAAATACGTAACTATCAGATTATTGTAGGAGGATTACAGATGATGAATCTACCCATCTCCTATCTACTATTACGTTTGGGATTCTTCCCGGAAATTGTCATTATAGTGGCTATCTGCATTTCACAGTGTTGCCTTGCAGCGCGTTTGGTTTTATTAAGAGGAATGATTGGTGTCTCCATACGGAAATACCTCCAAAAAGTTTATTTCAACATTCTTACTGTCAGCGCAATTGCCATCGTACTGCCTCTTATCAGTACACAGTATATCGATGAAACGTTTATTGGTTTCATTATTGTCAGCCTGATTGCTGTAGTTTGTACTATTATCAGCATTTACTTCATAGGCTGCAATCGTCAGGAACGGCAATTCATTCATCAAAAATTAGACACAATTAGAACTAAAATTACTCGAAAATGATACAAATCACCAACAAAGCAGATTGCTGCGGATGTACGGCTTGCGCCAGCGTATGCGCACATCATGCCATCAGCATGGAACCGGATGCAATGGGATTCCTCTATCCCAAAGTCGACACCGATAAATGTACAGAGTACGGACTCTGCGAAAAAGTATGTGCTTTTAATCCCAACTACGACAGAAGTCTGAATCTACCGGAGCCACAAATCTATGCAGCACGTCATAAAGATATGCATGAGATAGAAACCAGCCGGAGCGGTGCTGCTTTCATCGCTATTTCAGATTATGTACTGGAACAAGGAGGTGTAGTATATGGCGCAGGATATACCGAGCATTTCCGGGTAGTACACAAACGTGCAACCAGCAAGGAAGAACGGAATGAGTTTAAAGGTTCAAAATATGTACAAAGTGATTTAAAAGATATATTTCCCCAAGTAAAAGCAGATTTAAAACAAGGTCTGACCGTATTATTTTCCGGCACTCCCTGTCAGACAGCAGGTTTAGCTTCTTATATCGGCAAGCGTTTACGGGAAAAACTGATTCTTGTTGACATTGTTTGTCACGGAGTTCCTGCTCCATACATTTGGAGGGATTACCTCGTCTATTTGGAAAAGAAATACAAACAACCTATTGTGGAAGTAAATTTCCGAGATAAATCACGAATTGGGTGGAATGGACATATTGAGTCGTTTATATTTCAAGATGGAAGTAAGAAAGAGTTCAACACCTATACTTATCTGTTTTACCGCCATATTATGCTACGCCCTTCTTGTAGTAAGTGCCATTATACTAACTTCAACCGCCCTTCTGATTTTACTTTAGCTGATTATTGGGGATGGGAAAAATTATCTCCAGACTTCAATAAAGATAACAAAGGATGTTCCTTACTTTTTGTGAATACAGAAAAAGGCTTGGAAATTTTTGAAAAGAGAAAGGAAGAATTGAACTATTTGGCTACTACTCAAGAGTTATGTATACAACCAAACCTTCAACATCCATCTAAATTTGACACCCAGTGGATAGACTTCGAAAAACGATATGAAAAGCAAGGCTTTATTGCTGTAGCTAAAAGGTATGGGAATTTGGGATGGAGATATAAATATAATAAATTGAAAAACAAAACAAAAAGAATATTGAAGAAATGAAACCTCAAAGGTATAAATTCGTACTATTTCTTTTTTTACTTTTAGTACAATTTTTTGGTTTGACAATTGCTAGCGCTCATGCTTTCTACTATGTTTTTACACCACTACTCTTATTTTTCTTTTGCAAAAAATATAAAAGTATTCCGCTCTATAGAAAAGAATTGTTATTGTTCCTTTTTTTCATAATTTGTTCGTGCATTTACTCTGCGATTTATAATGGACAAAGTTTTTTGAAAACATTTGTTGCCTCATTGGATTTTTTCGGAATGATTTCATTGTTTATCCTTGCTTATTATAAAGTTCCATTAAAAGAAAGTAAAAAGCTATTGATAACAATTTCTCTTTTATTTTGTATTTGCTATATCATTCAGTGGATAATTTATCCTACTATTTTATTTTCCGGTGCAACAGACGAAACAAATATTAGTGGTTCATATTTCAGAATGCGCATGCAAGGAAGTATATGTACATATATTCTTTATTTTTACGGCTTAAATGAACTTTTATTAACGAAAAGAATAAAGAACATAGTATATATGGTTTTAGGTGGAATTCCGATTATTGTGATGGGATTCCGATCTTTAACTGCATTAACTTTGATTTGCTCGGTAATATTATTTTTGTTTTTAAGTGCAAAAAGTAAGAAAACAATATTATGGGTTATTCCTTTAGGAGGAATTTTATACTTTAGTACTACTTTGCCAGTTGTTTCAAATAAAATAGACGAAATGATGGAACGGCAAGACTCCGACCAAACATTCGCTAATGAAGATTACATCAGATATATTGAATTTGACTATTTCAGCAAAGAGGTTTTTACTAAACCAGGAGAAAAAATATTTGGAGGAGGAACTCCTGTGTATGATGGCAATCATTATGCCAAAATCCTAGAAACTGCTTATCAGGTATATGGATGGTATTGGGTAGACCTTGGCCTTATCGGGCTGAGTTTTATTATCGGAATACCAGCTATTCTCATTATTTTTTGGCTTGTTTTTAAAAGCGTTAAATTTTGCAGAAACCCAGAATTTCAGTTTCTGAGATTTACTTTAATAACGGTATTTTTAGGTTCTATAATGACCTCAAAAGAAATATATAGAACTGGAAATATGATTGTTATCGGAGTTATTCTTTATATAATTTATCTGTCTAACATTCAAATTAATCAACAAAATGAACATCGGAATATTAACCTTTCATAGGGCGCATAATTATGGAGCTGTATTACAATGTTATGCTTTGAAAAAAACATTAGAAAAAATGGGGCACGATGTCCAAGTTATAGATTATCGCCAAGAGTATACGGAAAAAATATACAAGACATTTTCTATAAAATATTTCGGGGAACAAGTATTGCATCCAAGGAAAGCATTAAAATACATCAAAAATATTGGCATAAGAAAAATTCAAAAAAAGAACTTTGAGAAGTTTCAGCACCAATATCTTAATTTAACTAAACCCTGTAATAAAATAGTTGATAAATTTGACTGTTATGTTATAGGAAGCGACCAGATGTGGGGATTGCATTGTACCGGAAGGCTTGACCCTATTTATTTTGGAGAATTTTCTCATCCATCTACAAGCAAAATTATAGGATATGCAATAAGTAGTAACCTAAAATCTATTCAATCTATAGAGCCTTCTGAGTTATTGAAATATGCAAAGAACTTTCATTCTTTATCGTTTCGGGAAAGTGAAATTTGTCAGGCAGTAAAAGGAATAACAAATATTGAAGGAAGGATTGATGTTGATCCTGTATTACTTACAGATAGTAGCTTTTGGGACACTATGATACAATCACAATGGAAACGGGAAAAATATATTTTAGTATATCAAGTGAGATATCCAAAGAGTAACCCTTCTATCCTAATGGAAAAGGCTAAAGAGTTGGCTATGAAAGAAAATTGTAAAGTTATCAATCTATCCAATAAATTATATTCTCCTGAAGACTTTGTATCATTAATAAAATATGCACAATGTGTTATTACGAGTTCATTTCATGCAACTATTTTCTCTATTATATTTGAAAGACCACTTTATTCAGTGAAACTAAATGATGGGCATGATGGCAGATATGAATCTTTACTAAATAAAATAGGAGGAAAAGATTTGTTAGTGGAATGCAATTTTACCCCTGCAATAAAAAAGATAGACTATTCTGAAATAAAAGCACAGTTGGCTCAAATTAAACAGGACTCAATAAAATACTTAGAAAATGAGATTTAGCGTAATTATACCCGTTTATAAAGCTGAAAAATACCTGGAACGAGCCGTAGGTTCTGTCATTCAGCAATCTTTTACAAACTGGGAAATAATATTAATTGATGATGGAAGTCCTGATTTGTGCCCTCAATTGTGTGATAAACTGGCCGATTCTGATACTAGAATAAAAGTCATACATCAAGATAATGGTGGGGTATCTGTGGCTCGAAACAATGGAATCAAGAAGGCTCAAGGAGAAATTATTTGCTTTTTAGATGCAGATGACGAATGGTTGCCCGAATACCTAAAGGAAGTAGATGCTCTTTATAACACATATCCCGATATTGGAAGCTCCTTTACTGCTCGCTGGGACATTTATTCCAACGGCTCAAAAATACTGATTCAGCCTGATAATGCCCATCAAATGTTCATTTTAAAAGAATTATTTCCTAATTTCCAATTTTGCAGAACAAGTTGTTTTTGTATAAAAGCTGAACTGCTAAGCAGAATTTCTTTATTTAAAGAGAAAATCAAAAGAGGAGAAGATGCAGATTTAATTTTAAGAGCTTTTTGTACAAAAAACATTGGATATGTAAATATACCACTTGTTTATTATAATGTAGGGACAGAAAATAATTCAAATAGCGCAAAAGCTATAGCTTATTTCCCTTATGAAAACTGGTATTTATATAATTACCCAAAGAAAGAAGATTTAATCGTCCATACAACAGGGTTACTAATAGATAAACTCAAAAAACTATTTATAGATAGAGAGTATAAATTATGTATATACATAATAAGATCCATTAAATGGAGATTATATATTTTTTATCAATTAAAAAATAAAATATGCAAATTTATAAATATATAAAGCCTTTTTTTTCCTCATACCTATTGAACTACATTGTATCGTTTATTCCTTGTTTAGCCTTAAGAAAATTCATATTCAGGCTCGCAGGAATACGCATTGGTTCCCGTTCAATTATAGATATGAGTTGTTATTTTCTAGCTCCTGAAAAACTAAAGATAGGATCTAATACACACATCAATAGACAATGTATGTTAGATGCTAGAGGCAATATTACTATAGGAAACAATGTTTCCATTTCTCATCAAGTAACTCTTTGTTCAGCAAGTCATAATATACAATCTCCAACTTTTGATTATACTTCTGCCCCGATTGTTATTGAAGATAATGTATGGATTGGGTTAAACGCCATTATTCTGCAAGGAGTTACACTAAAGGAAGGATGTATTGTTGCAGCGGGAGCAATTGTAACTAAAGATACTGAACCGTATAGTATTTATGCTGGAATACCTGCAAAAAAAATATCAATCAGAAACAGAAACGTACAATATAACTGTACACAATTTGCTTATTATAAAAATATTCGGAAACCATATTTTAAATAAATGAAAACCATAACTTGGATAACCCCTGATTACTTCTTACAAGTAGATTTACCTGTTTTGCTTCATCTGAAAAAATACTTTCAATTAAAATGGGTTGTCTATGCACAACCAAACTCAGATAAAGCTAAGACAGCTAGAGAGTATGCGCAAAAACACAATATAGACATAACTTTTTTCACTATAAAAGGTCATAGATATTCTCCCTTGTGTTATAAGCAATATTGTAAACAAATGCAGATACTAAAATCACTTAATAGTGATATTTATTATTTCAATATAATTGGATTTCCTTATTTGCTATTCGCTATAAAAAGATACATTCCTCATAATAAAGTCATTATGACCATGCATCATGGAAAAATACATAAGGGAATGCAATTAAGACACCTATATAAATATTATCTAAAATATCTTTGTAGACAAGATTTCCACTTTCAATATTTTTCTGAATCACAGGCTAAATATTTTAGCGGGAACAAAGAAAAATGTCATATCATTCCTCTTGCATTAAATGACTTCGGACATAGTAATAAAATACCATCCCCAACTAGCATTACTTTTTTATCTTTCGGACATATTATAGAGACCAAAAATATAGGACTGCTTATTCGAGCTGCGGAAGAAGTAAAAAAATGCTGCAAACTTCCTTTTAAAGTTAGAATTGTAGGACATTGTAGAAATTGGGAACCGTACCAACAATTAATAAAGCATCCAGAAATCTTTGATTTGTCCATAAAAAGTATTCCTGACACTGATATTCCAGACTTATTTGCCACAACTCATTATCTTGTTCTTCCATATAAATCCGTCACTCAAAGTGGTCCACTACGAATAGCATACGGATATAACACACCTGTTATAGCATCTGATCTTGAAGGATTTAAAGAAAGTATTATAAATAATGTAACAGGATTACTATTTAAGACTGATGATGTTACAAGTCTTGCATCACTTATGAGAAATGTCATTGAAAACCCACAAACATATAATATAATAAAAAGTAAACAAAAAGAATATATCAATAACAATATCTCCGAAAAAGTAATTATAAATAAATATATCAACATGTTTAATAATATAATATGATGAAGAAAATAAAGAACAAACTTAGTGAAATACATATTCTGTTATTTCTAAAACTTATTCCATATATGCTTCGGGAATATTGGACTTTCTCTAAACAAATGGCAAGATGCCAAATGTCGCATTATCCCGAAAAGCTATTAACAGATATTTTAATGACAACTCATGCACTGGAAAAAGCTTTTTCACTTCACAACCTTAAAAAGGGATTTGGAGTAGCCAAATCTATCCAACTTACAGACAATATAGAAAAATATATATCCAAATATGGCTATAGTTCAAAACTAGAAGTGCCTATTTCACTTATTACTGCATATTTGAGCTATCAAAAGAAAGTAAAATTCAGTAATAAAGAACTTGACTATGTACAAAATAAAATAAATAAAATAATAGAATCCATTAAGCAACCTGAAACAAATTTTAATAAAGCAGGAAAGCTTTCTCTTTCTAAAAACTTCATGCAAAACCTAACAAATGCAAATTTCAAGACATTAGCAGAAAACAGATATTCTATACGTCACTTTGGGGATGGTAATATATCAGAAGATACAATTCAGGCTGCTATTAAGATAGCTCAAAAGTCCCCTTCTGCCTGCAATAGACAAGCTTATCGGATTCATATTTTTTCTGGAGAACAAAAAGACCTGATTTTATCTACGCAAGGAGGTGCAAACAGTTTCTATAAAGAAGCTAATAAAGCGATTCTTATTACTGGAGATTTAAATAGATATTACAGTACAGAAATGCATCTTCCTTATGTAGATGCTTCCTTGTTTTCCATGAGTTTAATATATGCCTTAACCTCTTTGGGAGTCGCAAGTATACCTTTAACTATGGGAAGAAAATTATCAGTACTTAAAAAAGTGCAAGGTATGGAGATTCCTCAAAATGAAATACCTGTTTTATTGATTGCTATCGGCAGCTATCCAGATGAAATAGTTGTCTCAAAATCTGCCCGTTTCTCTCCTGATACATTTACGACCTTTCATTAAAAAGTTCCTATGTTTAAAATCGGAAGTGACGGATAACATAAGATAGCACTAAAAAAGCTATACCATTATAGTTAACTTTGTATATAAGAGAAAAACAATATTAACCAATAACGATATAGCTTATGAAGTGTGTACAAAGTAACAAATTAGATTTTAGTGGACAAAATATTTACGTAGGAATTGATGTCCACTTGAAAAGTTGGTCGGTTGCAATTTTGTCAGAGCACAGTGTTCTGAAGCGATTCAGCCAAAGTCCCGAACCGGAAGCGTTGCACAAGTATCTTGTCAGCAATTATCCGGGAGCCAATTACTTCTCTGTTTATGAAGCCGGCTTCTGCGGCTTTTGGATACACGAGAGACTGACAGATTTGGGCATAACCAACATAGTAGTCAATCCTGCCGATGTACCGACTATGAGTAAGGAAAAACTTCGTAAGACAGATGCTGTTGACTGTAACAAGCTTGCTCGTGAATTACGTTCCGGTTCATTGGTTGGAATATACGTTCCCGGAGTGGAAACTCTGGAGCTTCGTTCTTTGATAAGGATGAGAAACCTGATAGTAAAAGACAGCACCCGTGCGAAGAACCGCATCAAGTCACTGCTTCGTTTTCATGGCGTAGAGATACCGGAAGAGTTTACCCGCTGCTCCATTGGCTGTTGGTCTAAACGCTTCCTTTCCTGGTTACAGGCTCTTGAATTGTCTACAGAATATGGCAAGAAGACACTTGAACTTCATCTTGAGCAGTTCATCCGTCTTCGTAAGATGCTTCTGCAGGAGACACGTGCCATCCGTGCGATTTCACGTAAAGCTCCTTTTGAGAAGCCGATAGACCTTCTGACTTCTGTTCCCGGAATAGGCGTTACTACAGCCGCTACCCTGATGGTTGAGCTTGATGATATAGTGCGTTTTAAGAATGCTGACCATTTGGCTTCTTTCATCGGTCTGGTACCAATGTGCCATTCGAGCGGTGAAAGTAACGGCACAGGGGATATAACTATACGCCGACATTTTATGCTTCGGTGTCTTTTGATTGAAGCTGCATGGATTGCAATCCGTAAGGATCCTGCAATGACTGTATCCTATACGGAATACCGTAAACGTATGAATCCACAGAAATCAATTGTAAAGATAGCCAGACGGCTTGTAAACAGAATATACTATGTACTCAAACATGAAAAGGAATATATACCGTGTGTTGTCAAATGATACAGAATCCTATAAGGTAAAACAACTTTCTTTTGAGGGAAATACTATCATATTTATGCGGCTTTGAAGTCCGCTCAAAATAGTTTGTAACCCTCATTAAAGGTTTGACTGATAAAGGAACTTGCAGCCCCTTATGCGGTGTCTGCTGTGGAAAGTTTGTTTTACCATAGGATTATGGTTAGGTTTTCTTAGCCATATCAGACGATATCAGTAATACAAAAAGAGAGGCGTTTGACCGCCTCCCCAAGTAGCATTACTGCGTACCGTCAGGATGCTTATTGCTGGTAGGTTGCTCCTCAGCAGAGCCTACTTCCTCTTAACATCCTGATACAAAGGTACAAAACTAAAGTTAATTATTAATGAATTATCCAACTTTGTTTGGATTTTAAATGGAAAATTATATGAAAATATTAATCATAACATATACAAGAGAAGTCAATCCTGGAACATTTCTTCAGGCTTATGGAGTCCAATACGGATTAAAGCAAATTTTCCCCAAAGCCTCCATTGAATACATCAATCACGAAAGGCTATATTCCCTAACAGGAAAAGAGAAAGGAAGTATAACCACACAGAAAAAAGACTTTACTTTCCTAAAATCAAAAGCATTAGCGATTCCAAGAAGAATCAAATATGAACTGTTATATAAAAGATTATTCCATTTCAGTAAAGATACTTTCAATTTCTTTGATTATGATGAGAAAAAATTTAAGGCATTTGCTGAAGAATACAATTTAATATGTGTAGGAAGTGATACAATCCTAATCAATATAGAAAGAAATAATCATATCGGACTTATGTGGTTGAATAACATTAATACCCAAAAGGTATTTTTTGCAGCCAGCGCAGCACCAGCTAATTTCGTTATTCCTGACAAATATAAATATGACTTAGCTCAATCTTTTGAAAAATCAATCCATCTGGGAGTAAGAGATAAGGTTACTAAAAATATGCTGATTGAACAATTAGGTATACCAGAAAATAAGATACAGCTCCAACCAGATCCAACTTATCTTATACCTGATTCTTTACTGAAACTTTCAGTTATATATAAATATAAATTAGAGAAAATAAAGAAAAAACAGAAAATTGCTTTAGTTAACTTTACAGGAGAATGTCCTTACAAAAAAAGCATAAGCAAAGTTGTTAAGGAACAAGGGTATTACGTAATTTCAACACACTTCAATCCAGATGCCGATTGGAATATCATGACTTTATCTCCTTTTGAATGGGGAGCATTATTTAAATACATTGATATAAGCATTACTGACCGATTCCATGACTCTGTTTTTACATTACGAAATAACACACCTGTATTTGCTATCGATTGGGAAAATAGCAGATTTAATAAAAACGGTTTCTCTAAAACAAATAACTTGCTTACCACTTACAACCTAAATGAATTTCACTCCATTATCAAAAATAAGCAAGATTGTGAGTTGTTTATTAATATTTTCAAAAAAAGACACAAAACACCAGATCTCGAAAAAATTAAAGTACAAATTGAAAAGATTAATACCCAAATACATAATACCTATAAGATTTATTTGGACAATATAAAAAACAACTACTAAATTAGTATAATCAATGTCTACCTACCTTACTAAACTTCTTACCATTATAATACTAATTATTTTCCAACAGTTAGAATCTTTTGCACAATCCAACTTTGAGTCCAAACCTATTTGGACTGAAGAGTTCCAAAAACGGCATATTCCTGATAGCAGCTATTGGAGTTATACTATCGGTATGCAAGGAAAAGAATTAGAGTTTTATACAAATAATACAAAAAATATATATTGTAAATCAGGAAATCTTATACTCCGAGCTTTAAATGAAAAAAAAGGAAAAGCTCTATGCACTTCAGGAAGAATACATACACAAGGAAAAGTTTCATTTCTATATGGTAAACTAGAAATAAAAGCTAAATGTCCCACAGGAAAAGGAATATGGCCAGCTATTTGGATGGTACCAGAGAAATGGTCTTTGCCATTTGGAGAAATAGATATAATGGAATATATCGATTGTTGGGAGTCTAAGAAATATCAGATAAACGTTCATGTAGAAACAAGGGATAAAGGAGAGAAAGTCAGAAAAATGCACCCTAAAATGGTAAACGCTAACGTTAGCAAGTACCACTTGTATACATTGGAATGGTATAAGGATAGGCTTGTATTCTTACTTGACAATAAAAAACATTACGAATTTCATAAAGAAGAAGGAAAGCCTTGGCCATTCGACAAACCTTATTACCTAATTTTGAATGTAGCATATGGCGCATGGGGAGGTACATGTGGCATGGATGAATCAATTTTTCCGTGTGAAATGAAGGTAGATTGGATAAAATACTATAAACTAAAAGAGCAATGAAATATATCTTAGTAATAGACCATATTGCAACCGGAGGAGCAGAACGTATTCTTGTAGATTATTATCACTACTTGGAAAAACATGGACATGAAGCACATGTCTTTGTCTTATCAGGACATAAGGGAGAAAGCAAATGGACAGAAGGTCTAAATGTAACCTATGGTTCAGGTAGAGACGAAAACAATCTAATGAGAAAAGCAGTTCAGCAGTTCAATTTATATTTTAGGCTTAAAACGTTAGTCCGAAAAATAGAGCCAGATGTCATTTTCTCTTTCTTAGAGAAAAGTAATCTATTAACAATCCTGACCTCGACTCATGCTACCAAAGTAGTATCAGTACATAATGTCTTATCCATTCAGTACACAAAAATAAAGTCGGATAAAGTACGAAGTTTAGTATACGCTATTATTAAATGGATGTACAATCGCTGCCCGAATGTTATAGCTGTTTCCAAACAAGTAAAAGACGACTTGATAGACTCCTTTAAGGTAAAACCTGAAAATATACATATTATCAACAATTATGTAGACAGGGATGATATAAAAGAAAAAGCACAAGAGCCTATCGACAACTTTACATTTCAGCCTGATAGAAAATACATCATGAATATAGGTCGATTTTCTGACCAAAAAGCACAATGGAAGTTAATTAAGGCTTTTTCTATTTACCGCCAACAGACTAATGAAAAAGTAGAACTGGTTTTAATGGGACATGGAGAATATACTGAAGAACTCAAGAAACTGGCAGAGAAACTACATATATCAGCACACACACATTTCCTCCCTTTTAACATCAATCCATATAAGTACATGACACGTGCATACTTATTTGCATTATCAAGTATTTATGAAGGATTTCCTATTGTGCTTGCAGAAGCTTCCTCATTACGTATTCCATTCGTCGGCACACAGAAAGCACTACCTGAAGAAATGTTTAGCGATAAAAATTTTTGGAACGAATGTATCTTTAAAAGTTCTACACTGGAAAAAGATTTTTCAACAGAAATTCACCAAGACGAAAAGGAGCTTGCAGTTTTGCTGAAAAAGGGAATAGAAGATACTAAGTTTAGAATAAAATTATTAGAAAATACAGTCCAATGGGAAAGCAATAACACAAAAACTATGCAGTTTGAACATTATACCCGTTTTGGCAAAAATAATTAATCAGCTATGTTTTCAACATTAGTTAAAAATATTGTTTCAACAGAAACAAACAATCTAAAACTATTATTTACGCAAAAAGGCAAAATATACACTTTCCTTAACCCTGTATCCTACCTGACAGCATTGGACAACAAAAAACTGTTTGAGCAATTCGATGGTATCTTTGCCGACGGTTCCATACTGGTAGCAGCTATTAAAACCTTATATGGAAAGACTGTTACACGAAGAAGTTTCGATATGACTTCACTTGCACCGAAACTATTAAGTTACGCAGAAAAAGAGCAAAAGTCTATCTACATCGTAGCTTCACAACAGGATCAGGTAGAAAAAGCAATGAAAATATTCAAGGAACGTTATCCGAATCTCATTGTTGCAGGATATCGAAACGGATATTTTGACTCAGAAAAAGATATGGATACAGAAGCAGAAAAAATCACACAAATAAATCCTGATTTTTTAATCGTAGGCATGGGAGTACTCATGCAGGAGAAATTTCTATTGCTAACAAAAAATCATGGATTTCAAGGAATAGGATTCACCTGTGGAGGATTTATCCATCAAACTTCTAAAAATGAAATAGATTATTATCCATCATGGGCAGATAAACTGAATTTACGTTTTGTATACAGGATGTATAAAGAAAAACATACACGCAAACGCTATATACAAGCAGCCTTGTTATTTCCGGCTAAATTTATTTATGAAAAGCTCTTCGGATAAATCTAGTAAGCAGTCAAAAAATGGCTATTGATTAAAAGTTCTATCTTCGTTGCGAACAAAACTCTTAGAATTTATGTATAGCAGTGAAGATCTTGAAAGGTTTTACTTTCAGTACCAGACCGAGGCCTTGCCTCATGGAGAATCTCTCCGGTCATTTTGTGTCAAGAACAAAGTTCCTTATAACATCTTTCAGAAATGGTACAAGGATACTCGTAAAAAAGTAGTTGAAGTCCGGATGGATGGTCTTCCGATAGCCGACAGCGGAGAAAGCTCTAAGCCATTCTCCCAATCTCAGGCCGTATCAGAAAGGCGAAATGACAATCCGGTACGGATTATGATTGATATTCGTATGACCAACGGGATGCACATCCGGCAGCGGAACCTAAACTACTCTGAGCTGAAAACTCTGGTAGAGAAACCGGAGGGCTTATGCTGAGTGTTACCGGTCTCAATCATTTTTATTATGTCCGTGACTTTACCGATATGCGTTGTAAACACAGCCGTGTTTTGTCTATCATTCGTGAACGGCTTCACCGGGAACCCGGAGATGGAGATGTCTTTATAGTCATGTCACGAAATCGAAGGATAGTCCGTATGTTTTCATTCGATAACCGTTCATACAGTCTGTTCGAAAAGAAGTTTGTTGCCGGTTATCAGTTCATGAAAGTGGAGCGAAACGGGCCGGAAACTGTTTATCGGATTGACTGGAAGGATGTGGTTTTGATTCTTGAAAACCCTATAGTGCTTACTATTTATATTCAATAATACTTAAAGTTATACATATTAAAGATACCACCAATTATGCAGGGTAACGAATCGGTAACGTAGCGAAGTCCTAACTTGGTTCAGACTTGGCTTTTTCCGTCATTCAGTTGCAGAAGCTATTTTCTTAAAAAGCCTATTTCTCAATAACTTTGCTCTACTTTTCCATATCTCACCGATTATTACTACCTTTGTGAGCAAAATGTTATAGAAAATGCAAAATTATTGGTTTGAATCTCTTCCTGAATCCTGCCCTCCGGCAGATTCAGAAAAATGCCAAGGCATCTATTATCGAGTCGCAATCGGTAATCCGGCACAGTCTGAAGATTTCTTCTCTCAAAAGAAATTAGCTCCAGACAAAACTTTTACAGGTGAAGGAATAGATGAATGCATTGTACGAGCCGTATCTGTTTTTTCAGAACTCACGGATGCAAAGCGTCTGCTAAAACTCCCAAAGTTCCGAAAGGCTAACATTGCAGAAGTAAGTCTTTCCCCACAAGACGGAAACATAAAGAAGACATTCAGAAATTCACACTATTCATGGTGGAGAAGCCGTTTATTTGATGTTTCACAAGCTAAAATCATATCGCTATGACCAGAAATATTCCTATTCGGATAGAAAGAATTTTGGATTTTTATGATGTGCCACAGTTGTTTATCGCCCGGGATGCATTCGAAACCTTGTATCTTTGTCTGTTGTACACCGACGAGCAGGAATGCAGATATACGGCCATACGCATCTCAGGAAAAAGAATTGAAGAGTTTTTGTCCGGAAAAACAGATTTGCGGGAGTTGTTTCTCTCTCCTGAAACTGGAGCGGAATATTTTGATGTGGCATTGACCAACAACGAATATCAGATTACATCATCCGTTCCTGCTCCTCTATCAGAAGACAGACTTCCGGAAAAAGGGTATACGGCATGTACCCCTGAGGAAAATGAAAACGTAATCGTAAAGATTCCGGTATCGGACAGATACTTACTGAAAGAAATTGTCCGAAAATTCGGATGGGCCTGTATGTGACATTTTCCGCAGGACTAAACAATTCTAAATCTATTAAAACCAGCATGCAAAATCATATAGTTATTATGGCAGGCGGCATAGGAAGCCGTTTCTGGCCTATGAGTACCCCCGAATATCCCAAACAGTTTATCGACGTAATGGGGGTTGGAAAATCGCTGATTCAGCTCACAGTGGAGCGTTTCAAGGGTATCTGCCCGAAAGAGAATTTCTGGGTGGTGACATCGGAAAAGTATGTCGACATAGTAAAGGAACAGCTTCCGCAGATTCCGGCTCAGCATATTCTGGCGGAACCGGAAGCAAGGAATACGGCGCCGTGTATCGCATATGCGTGCTGGAAGATCCGAAAGGAGTTTCCGCAGGCGAACATCGTGGTGACGCCTTCGGATGCGCTGGTGATTGATACGGCGGAGTTTGCACGCTGCATTGCCGTGGCGCTGGAGAAGACGGCGGACTCGCAGGCTATCGTGACCTTGGGGATGAAGCCTACCCGACCGGAAACGGGTTACGGGTACATTGCTGCTCAGGGGGAAGCGGACACAAAGGGTATCTGCAAGGTGGAAGCGTTTAAGGAAAAACCGGACGTGGAAACGGCAAAGGGATATCTGGCTGCGGGAAATTATTTCTGGAACGCGGGGATATTTGTGTGGAACGCGGACACGATTACGAATGCCATACGCAGGTATGCGCCGCAGATTGCCGGAGTGATGGACGAGCTGGAGCCTGCCTTGTTTACGGACAAAGAGGCGGAGGAGCTGAAGCGGCTCTTCCCTACTTGCGAGAAGATTTCCATCGACTATGCGGTGATGGAGAAGGCGGAAGATATCTTTGTGCTGCCGGCGGAGTTCGGATGGAGTGATCTGGGTAGCTGGGGTTCGCTGCGCACCTTGCTGCCGCAGGATGAAGCGGGCAATGCCAAGGTTGGCAACCGGGTGGATATGTACAACTGCCGGAACTGTGTGGTGCATGCGGCAGAAGAAAAGCGGGTGGTACTGGAAGGACTGGAGGGCTACATCGTAGCGGAGAAGGACGGACAGCTGCTGGTGTGCCGCCTGAGCGAGGAGCAGCGCATCAAGGATTTTGCTGCGGGGAAGTAAACGGGAATCACCACGATTCCTGCTACTGAAAGATTTTGATTCTCCATTGTTTTTTTAATCCTTTTATCTTATTCATTAGGAAATAAAGAAAAAAATTTGTTCTTTTGTATTAGAACCAAATCCAAATATATGAATACTACTGTTTTTAATCCGGCTCAATTGCAAGTGCTTGAAATGATGTCGTTTGTGGATAGTCCTGAAGCATTAGCAGAACTTAAAAAGGCTATTTCTGACTATTTCGCCAAGCAAGCGCAAAAAGAAATTGACCGTTTGTGGGAGAATGGAGAATTAAATGAGGAAAAAGTCGATAAATTCTACCAACTACATGAACGTACTCCCTATAAATGAATATGAGAAACATTGTATTGGATACAAACTCACTGATTATTGCAATTTCAGCGAAGAATGACTGCCATAAAGTGTGGCAATCATTCTTGAATGGAGACTATACGTTATGTATAAGCAATGAAATCGTAGAAGAGTATCTGGAAGTCATGACTCGCAACATTAATAAGTATGTAGCCGAAACGATTATCTACACGATTCTTACTCGTGAAAATGTAAAGAAATTAACTCCTCACTACCGTTTTCATCTAATTACAGCAGACCAGGATGACAATAAGTTCGTAGACTGTGCCATAACAGCCAATGCGGAATATATCGTGACGGAGGATCACCATTTCAATGAACTTAAAAATATATCTTTCCCATCAGTTGCCATAATTAATTTGAAGGACTTCGCAAAAACATTGTAAGTCTAATGGTTGATTGTCGACGAATATATCAACTTGCATATTACTGATGATCGGCAGAACAGAATCTATCGGTAGTAGCGTAGTACTGAGTGAGGAGCAGCGCATCAAGGACTTTGCGGCGGGGAAGTAAACGGGAATCACCACGGTACTCTACTTCCGTCAAGGATGTGAATATACTTCTATCGAGGAAGTTACACCGCCTGACGACGGATGGCTGGAAGACATGACCGGCCGACAAGAAATTACGTTCAGTGAACGGACTGCTATCATGCTGGCCTTGATGCCACATATCCGTCCACAAGCATTGGACATCTTTTTTGCAAAAAACAAGGACTTCGACCGCCAATATACCGAATTCGGTGGCTGGAAAGGGCGGTCGCACGGAGGTTTCTTGCCTACCGGTGAAACTGCCTCATTTATCATCGCTGGAGAAGATATAGAGAAGAGGAAAGCAGTTATCCGTATGTTCCAGCGAGACCATTGGTTTTACACCCAGAATATCCTGCGTCTGGAAGGAGCCGGTGAAGGCGAACCGTTCCTAAGCGGCCAGCTCCGTCTTTCCGAAGAGTTCCTGAACCATATCTTGTTAAACTAGATAAAGTAAACGCCATGGTACACCTCATGAGAAGTATCGTGGCGATTTTTTTGTATTGGCTTGGCACTTTAAGGTTTATTTGTTTACTTTGTAAGTATCAACTACTAAATGCACTCAGTATGGAAAGCTATATTCGTTTTGACTGGGCTATGAAGCGCCTGTTGCGCAACAAGGCTAATTATGCGGTGCTGGAGGGACTGCTTACCACACTGCTGGAGGAAAAGGTGACCATCCAGAAGCTGCTGGAGAGTGAAAGCAACCAGGAGGATGAATTCGACAAGTATAACCGTGTGGATATGCTGGCGGAAAACTCGAAGGGAGAACTGGTGCTCATCGAGATTCAGAACAATAATGAGTATGCGTATTTCCAGCGGATGCTGTTTGGCGCTTCGAAGCTGGTAACAGAGTACATCAACCGCGGACAGGGATACGACAAGGTACGTAAGGTGTACAGCATCAACATCGTGTATTTCTCTCTGGGACACGGCAAGGATTTTGTATATCACGGAAAGACGGAGTTCGTGGGAATTCATGAAGGGGATGTGCTGGAACTGAGTCCGTTTCAGAAACAGACATTCAAAGTGGACAAAGTGAGCCAGCTTTATCCGGAATATTATATACTGAAAGTAAATGATTTTAACCGGGTGGCAAAGACGCCGCTGGAAGAATGGATTTATTACCTGAATACGGGAAATGTGCCGGAGAATGCTACGGCGCCGGGACTGAATGCGGTGAAGGAACGGCTGAAGCTGGATCGCATGAGCCGGGAGGAGCTGAACGCGTATTACAAACACTTGGATAATATCGTGATTTTACGGGACAATATAGAAACGGAACGTGCGGAAGGTCGTGCAGAAGGTCGTGCAGAAACACAAACCGCTATTGCACGTAACCTGAAGTCGCTGGGCATGAGCAACGAACAGATTGCAGCAGCTACGGGACTGGCAGAGGAGGAAATAAACAAGCTGTAAACAAGTGCAAAAGTTATTTCATTTTTACATTAAAGAAAGCAGATGCGACTGAATATTACCCATATCAACAAAATAAAGAAAGCTGACATTATTCTAAATGGTTTGACTGTCATTGCCGGAAACAATGATTCGGGAAAGAGCACAGTAGGAAAGCTATTGTTTTCAGTCATTAAGTCACTCAGTAATGCTGACAGACTGAGCTCACAATCGCAGGACAGAATCATGAGATTGAACTGCGCAGCACTTTATATGTATGTAAAGCATACCGAGACAGAGTCGGGAGAAAAAATCAAAGGGGTGATTCTGCCGTCTACTGCTGCCGCTTTCCTGAAAGAGGTGGAATCTTTTGCGAATGACAAACGATGGGTCAGTCAGCTGAAAGATAAACTGGAAAAAATAAACATTGTACCGCAGCAAAGGGCTAAAATTATAAGAAGCATAGACCAACTGGTACAATTGGCTACCGAAAGCAGCAACTCCGAAAAAATGCTGGAACGGGCTTTCCAAAGTATCATAGGAGCCGAATTTCTTAATTCTATCTGTACATACAATACTGAAATGTCTGAAATTTGTTTTTCTGAAGAACAGGGGAAAGATATAACCATACAGATAAAAGAGAATAAGGTAACGGAGTTTAAATGTAAAACGGAAACTTTTGTCAAAGACGCTACGCTGGTAGAATCGCCACTGTATATTCATCTGATAGATATCCTGGCAAATGCACAAATGCCGGGAGGACATTATTTCAATATTGCCGGAAAGGATGTATTACGCCCGCTGATAAATTATCACATAAAGGATATGGCACAGAAACTGGATGCTTTCCGTTTCTCGCTGCCTGATAACGTCTACTCTCCTTTTATACAAAAGGCACAGACACTTACTGATAACATCACTGGCGGACATTTCTATTTTGACAATGCAAAACGAAACATGTACTGGAAAAAGGGAGAACAGAATTATGCACCGGTTAATGTTGCTTCCGGAATAAAGGCTTTCGGTGTCTTGCAGATGTTACTGGAAACGCAAGCGCTGGATGAAAGTAAAATTCTGATATGGGATGAACCGGAAAATCATCTGCATCCGGAATGGCAGATCAAATTCGCGTCTGTGCTGGTAGAACTTGCCAAAGCGGGAATCCCTATCTTAATAAGTTCACACAGTCCTTATTTCATACAGGCCGTGAGATATTTCGCTGATAAATTGTCGATGAATGACTTTGTAAATTATTATCTGGCAGAGGAAACAGAAGACGAACTGTGTGTGCTGGAAGATGTTACGGACGATTTGAACCGGATTTTTATGAAACTGGCACAGCCTATGAATGAAATTGTAAACCTTGGCTTGTAACTGCAATGAATATGACTCCTGAACATATTTACAAGCAGGTAATGACAAAAACAGGTGTCACACCATGCAGTCTATGTCAGTTGCATGTTCCTTGCCAGCACACACCTTCTTGCCTCTCTTTACAACAAACGCCTGTTATCAATCTGGATGAAGTGGAAACACAATGGCACAGTGCGCAGGGATGTGCTTCTTCTCCTTCGTCTGATGCTCTTTCGTATACGGAAAAGGTATTGTGCTTTGTTGAACTGAAAGGGTGGAAAGAGTTTTTGTCACATCAGCCAATTGCTCAAAAACCATTGGCTTCCGAAAAGGAAAAACAAGTACTTGAAAAAAGGATAACCAGACAGGCAGGAAAATATGACTTGCAACGCAAACTGCTGGAGAGTATAAAGTTATGTGAAGATATTACAACCTGTAACCTGAACACAGGGCAAATTCAGATTGCTTTTATTCTGATAACGGATGTAAATGTGGCAAGTAATCCTCTAAATGTACTAACACAGCAACTGAATATGCTGGCATTCACGACATCAAGCTGGGAAAAGGTTTGTACTTCGGCATTAAAAAAGCAACTGGATACACAGATTCGGGAACACAGAACTTATTTTATCGGTTGCAGAGATTTCGATGCGCTGATGTCGCAACTATAAAGTAGAATTTCATTTGACTTGTCTGATATTTTATATTAGCTTTGTAACAAAAGAGCATTTCCATGATGAAAAACTATACAATCGCTGTAGCGGGTACGGGCTATGTAGGTCTGTCTATCGCTACGTTGCTGGCGCAGCATCACCGGGTGGTGGCTATGGACGTGATTCCTGAAAAGGTGGAGAAGATCAACAACCGTATCAGCCCGATTCAGGATGAGTATATCGAGAAGTATCTGGCGGAAAAGGAACTGAACCTGACGGCTACGCTCGACGGGGCTTCGGCTTACCGGGAGGCGGACTTTGTGGTGATTGCGGCTCCTACGAACTACGATCCGGTGAAGAATTATTTCGATACGTCGCACGTGGAGGAGGTGATCGACCTGGTGCTGGAGGTGAATCCGGATGCGGTGATGGTGATAAAGAGTACCATCCCTGTGGGTTACTGCCGGAGTCTGTATGTGAAGTATGCGGAGAAGTTCCGTACCTCTCCTGCCCTGGCGGGAAAGAAGTTCAACCTGCTGTTCTCGCCGGAGTTTCTGCGTGAGAGCAAGGCGCTGTACGACAATCTTTATCCGAGCCGCATCATCGTGGGATTCCCGAAGCTGATAGCGGGACTGGATGAGGAGAACAGAGCCATCAAGGAAATCGCAGGTGAGCAGCTGGAGGAGAAGGCGCACGAGTTTGCGGCATTGCTTCAGGAAGGGGCTATCAAGCCGGACGTGGACACGCTGTTTATGGGTATGAAGGAGGCGGAAGCGGTGAAGCTGTTTGCCAATACGTATCTGGCGCTGCGTGTGTCGTACTTCAACGAGCTGGATACGTATGCGGAGGTGAAGGGACTGGATACGCAGGCTATCATCCAGGGTATCTGTCTGGATCCGCGCATCGGCTCGCATTATAACAATCCGTCGTTCGGCTACGGGGGCTACTGTCTGCCTAAGGATACGAAGCAGCTGCTGGCGAACTATCAGGATGTGCCGGAGAATCTGATTCAGGCGATTGTGGAGAGCAACCGCACGCGCAAGGATTTCATTGCCGACAGGGTGCTGCACAAGGCGGGATATTATGATTACTACAACCGGGGCAGCTATAATCCGGCGGAGGAAAAGGAATGTGTCATCGGGGTGTACCGCCTCACGATGAAATCGAACAGCGACAACTTCCGCCAGAGTTCCATTCAGGGTGTGATGAAGCGTATCAAAGCGAAAGGTGCACAGATTATTATTTATGAACCTACACTGGAGGATGGAAGTACGTTCTTCGGATCGAAGGTGGTGAACAGACTGGAGGATTTCAAGGCGCAGGCGCAGGCTATCATCGCCAACCGCTATGATGCGTGTCTGGACGATGTGAAGGAGAAGGTATATACGCGTGATATTTTCCGCAGGGACTGATAAAAAACAAAACAGAACGGTATAAATGAAAAGATATTGTCAGACGTTGGATCTCTACGACGACAAGGAGTTGATAGAGGCTTACGTGGCAGAGCATGCGCACGTATGGGAGGAAGTGAAAGCGGGCATCCGTGAAGTGGGTATCGTGGATATGCAGATTTATATTTACGGCAACCACCTGTTTATGATTATGGATACGACGGACGAGTTTGATATGGAACGTGACTATGCCCGACTTGCTACACTGCCTCGTCAGGCGGAATGGGAGGAGCATATGTCCAAGTATCAGAAGGTGCTGCCGGGACAGTCTTCTCAGGAGAAATGGAAGCTGATGGAACGGATTTTCAAGCTTTGAGAATCCGGACATACTGATAGAGAAAATGAATGGTCGTATCAACACTCAAGAACAGAGCCTGATACGACCATCATATACGGGTATCTCCGCGGCTGTCGGTGCAGGTGGGAGTACACGGCGTGGGCTATCTGCCGCGCGACCACCGTCCGTATTACAGCATCCAGCCGCGCATGTCGGTGAAGTATTTTCCGGGAGAGGACTACACAGTCATTTCATGCGGGCGGCACACTCGCGGCACACGCCCTTTACCATGTAGTTGATGCTATGCAGACGGAAGCCTTCGGGCAGGTCGACAACGGGAATGTGGATGGACGGAAAGCAGAAGGTACGGTGACAGACTTCGCAGTAGAAATGCGTGTGCATGTCGTCGACGGTACAAGTGTCTTCGTCGGGACAGACCTCGTACTTCAGTGAGCCGCTGCCGTCTTCGATGTCGTGTACCACGTGGTGCGCCAGGAAATGATTCAGCGTACGGAAGATGGTGGAGCGGTCGACAGTGCCCAGAAGTGTTTCAAGCTCGATGAGCGACAAGGCACACGGGGATTCGAGCATGGCTTTCAGCACCAGGATGCGTACGGCTGTAGGTTTTACTCCTTTCTTTTCGAGTCTGACGGCATAAATCTCATTTGTTTCCATGATGTTTTTATTGTTTTCTGCTGTTCCGTTGACGCAAAGATAGTCATCTTTTATTGCAACCCGGTTGCATCGAGCTGTCCGGTGTAGTGAATGGGCTGTCTGTTGCGCATGGCGACATGGATGTTTGCCGAACCGTCATCGTACAAGTCGACCGAGAACCTGAAGTTGTCTTCACTGGTCGTAGCCTCGAACGTTATCCGGTAGCGGTCTTTCTTGAGCTTGCTGGAGTAGTTTTCTACGGGAGCCTTGAAACGCAATCCCTCTCCTCCTCCATACGGTATCTGATAGGCCCTGCCGTAGTAAGGCAGATAGACATCGACGGAGTCTTTCTTCATCTGCAATCCGTAGGGTGTAGTCAGCGGAATGCTTCTGCCGCTCATGGGATATGCCATGCTTGCCTCCAGCTTGAATGTGCGGCCGTTGACCTGTTCGCCGACGTAAGTCTTGAGGGCCTCTTTCTTCTCCTCACGGGTCTGTGCACCCGATGTACCTGCCACCAGCAGGAACAGTACAGCAACGATAAGATATCGGAATGTTTTCATAAGTTTCTCCTTTCTGATTGGTTGACCGGTGCAAGATAAACAAAAAAATCTGTTATTCATTCTCCGGCATAGAGAATGAATAACAGATTTAATTAAAATTCAGTTATTTATAATTATCGAACCTGAATAACCAGATAGCGTGATACGCTCCAGAACTGGTTAGGGTTAGTAATCTTCAAAGTAAGCTGTCCCTTGTCGTCCTTAGCAAGTTCGTATGAACCGGCAGGATGAGTAGTCAGCAGTGTAGCACGCTTAGAGTGCAACTTGATTTCTTTATCCTTACGGATATCGATTTCTGTAAAGTAGTCTTTATTGAACTCATTGTCTTTCAGCACATCACCACGGTTCAGAATCTTCTGGTCTTTCAGTTCCGACTTCGTACCGAATACATACCATGCAGTATTGAGGGCCTTGTCCTGAGCAGCAACGGTCTTTGTCTTAGCCTGGTTTTCAGCAGTCAGCTGGTCGACGTTCTTGTTCAGATCGGAAACAGCCTCATCGAGTTCGGCGATACGGATATTCTTCGAAGCCAGTTCAGCCTGAAGGGTTTCAATCTGGCGTTGTTTTTTTTCCAGCTGGGCAGTCAGATTCTTGACAGCCTTTTTAAGCTGTGCCGACTGGTAGTTGCTGTTCTTAAGCTGTTCTTCCAGTTTGGCAATCTGTTCACGGTTTGATTTCAGCTTTTCGCTGATAAAGCGGATATCTTCCTTAATCTTGTCGGCGCTCGATTTGTTTTCGATAGCATCGCCGGTAAGATCCACACGGTTTTCAGCTTCATTGATTTCGCGGAAGCCTTCCTGAATTTCATTGAATGCTCCCATTATTTCATCCAGTTCGGCATCGCGGTTAGACAATTCGATCATCAGCGAGTCGTTCTGAAGTTTCAACGCATCTTTATTCTGGCCTGCATTGTTACAAGAAGCAAGCACGGCCGCAGCACATAATGAAAATAAAACAACTTTCTTCATAGTTTTTTATCTGTTTAGAATTTATAACTTCAATCTTCTTTTCCTGCCAGTATAATGACAATTTCTCCTCTCGGCTCGGTAGCCGTGAAGTGTGCAATGACTTCCTGCAAGGTTCCCCGCACGCTTTCCTCGTGTATCTTGGATATCTCACGGCAGACAGAAACCTGACGTTCGGGACCGAATATCTCGGCAAACTGGGTAAGCGTTTTCACCAGCCGGTAGGGTGACTCGTAGAAAATCATCGTGCGCGTTTCTTCTACCAGACCGTTCAGACGGGTCATGCGTCCTTTCTTCTGAGGCAGGAAGCCTTCGAAGCAGAAACGTTCGTCGGGCAGTCCTGAAGCCACCAGAGCCGGAACGAAAGCCGTAGCTCCCGGAAGGCACTGTACCTCGATATCGTTTTTCACACATTCGCGTACCACCAGGAAGCCGGGATCGGATATGCCCGGAGTTCCCGCATCGGAAACCAGTGCAATGGTTTCGCCTGCCTTCAACCGGTTGATAATCCCCTCTACCGTCTTATGCTCATTGAACTTATGATAAGACTGCATCGCATTCTTGATTTCGAAATGTTTCAGCAAAATGCCCGACGTGCGTGTATCTTCCGCCAGAATCAGGTCGGCTTCCTTCAAGATACGGATGGCACGAAAGGTCATATCTTCCAAATTACCCACAGGAGTAGGAACAACATATAATCTTCCCATACAATATTTCAACTGTTAATATAGCAAAGATAGAAAGTTTTTAATCTCACTAGTTAATTTCATTCAATATTTAACAGTTGTTGTGTATAAAATAGCCGAAAAATGAAATTTCAGATAGAAGATAAGGCAAATTAACGACACAAATTGTATTTTTGCACCAAATTTTTGAACCAATGGTTGTTTTTTCAGAAGATCATACACATGAAACGTGCCGCAGAGGAAGAATAGAAGTTGTCTGCGGTTCGATGTTTTCGGGCAAGACAGAAGAACTGATCCGCCGCCTGAAGCGTGCTACCTTTGCCCGCCAGCGGGTAGAAATATTCAAGCCGGCTATCGATACGCGCTACTCGGAAGCGGAAGTGGTTTCGCACGACAACAATTCGATTCCTTCTACTCCGGTAGACTCGTCGGCAAGCATCCTGCTGTTCAGCTCGGAAATCGATGTAGTGGGCATAGACGAAGCGCAATTCTTCGACGACGGACTGGTGAACGTATGCAACGAACTTGCCGACAGAGGGGTGAGAGTAATCATTGCCGGACTGGACATGGACTTTAAAGGTGTACCTTTCGGTCCGATGCCTGCCCTGTGTGCCATCGCCGACGAGGTGACCAAGGTACATGCCATCTGCGTGAAATGCGGAGATCTGGCCTACGTATCACACCGTACCGTAGCCAACGACAAACGGGTGTTGCTGGGAGAAAAGGAAGAATACGAGCCTCTGTGCAGATGTTGTTACCGGAAAGCGGTAGAAGAGGAAAAAAAGGCTCAGGCAAGTCATTCGTAAAGATCCGGCCGGCCAGAATGGAACGGCAGACCGGCACTCAAGAATAAATAAGGAGATAAAAAGCGGCTGCCGGCATGTAAAAAATCAGGCTGTCCGAATGTAAGAGCTCCGGCAGGAACGGGAATCTACAAGATTTCAGGAAAACCGGTTTGCAAAGGCTTATTTTTTTTGAAAGCAAAATACGCTATAAATCAGCAAGATAAAAACGCAAAGGAAAATTTACTTGAAAAAACTTGCCAAAACATTTGGCAGTTTCACTCAAAACACCTACCTTTGCACTCGCAATCAGAAAATGAATGCAACACAGGTTTGATTCGCTAGCTCAGCAGGTAGAGCACAACACTT
>ERZ773243.420-NODE-420-length-62258-cov-10.690835_pt1 | contig 62258 bp, 89 predicted proteins | sample MGYA00580520_ERZ773243 | MGnify/ENA primary metagenome ERZ773243 (study PRJEB29015, sample SAMEA2737747) | human gut metagenome | biome: human gut; feature: human-associated habitat; material: faeces | place: China | collected 2012 ... | reverse complement strand
CATCTGCCTTACAAGCAGAGGGTCGGCGGTTCGAATCCGTCAACGCCCACTTTTTTTAAGAGCAATCATGATTACATGATTGCTTTTTTTATTTCCCAACCAACACAAAGAAACACCTTATTCTCCCACTATTCTTTAAAAGAAGGCTAACACAACAAAAAAGGCAGGAATAATAATTCCCGCCTTTTTGTTTCCTTTCGTATACGCCTAACGGCTTCTCCAATAGAACCTCACCGTTTCTTTTTATATAATGCAGAAGATATGACATGATCGATAGAAAATTTACCCGGTCCCGTTATGTACATCAGCACAAACACCACCAGATAAATAAAGGCCAGTTCCTTCACGGCAAACGGATCATTCCCGTGTATCACAAAAAAAGCCATTCCCATTGTAAAGACCATCGGGATCATAGCCAGACGATAAAACGCACCGAATATAAAGCCTACGGAGCAAAATACCTCACCGAAAACAGCCAGCCCCAACGACAACGTACTTCCTACACCCAATGGGTCCGGGAAAGATTCCGACATGACACTAAAATTCGTCCATTTCTGGATACCATGCGAAAGCAGCAATACTCCGAAAAGGATACGCAACGCCAACAAAAAAAGAGAAAAAGCATTTCCTACCGGCCTGGCAGGAAAAAGAAATTTATAAACCACTGACATAATCTTTGTTCTTTCTTAAATTAGTTATTCATTTATAAAACATAAATAAAAAAGAAAAGTTTACGCGTAACCCCATAAAAAAAGGACTTCCAACACTTGGAAATCCTTTTGTGACCAGGGTGGGATTCAAACCCACGACCTTCAGAACCGGAATCTACCATTTAAAACAACATAATAATTTATAATACAACATATTACAAATTATAAAGAAACACATTTGCGAAACAATTGCGAAACAATTGCGAAACTTCTGTTTCTAAAAATCATATTTCAAAACTTTTTATTGGCAATTGCCAATTGTATTTACCGAGGCAAAACACTATAGACCCTCCAGCCATTTTTTACCGGACTTGGTGTTAAGCCAAATTGCTATGACTGATCCTACAACTGCCATTATGCAGAATAATCCTATTAATGCTTCCATATCATCTATTCTACTTTATTATTTTATACCCAATATAAGCAAAAATGTAAGTTACAAATGCTCCGATTGATATAATAATCCAAGAATCAATGTTATTCTTATTTATAACAACCGAAGCAACACTCCCTATCACTAATGCCGCGAAAGATAACTTGGAAAGATCATAAAAGAACTTTCCAAGTGTTTCTTTTGAAACCATCTCTCGCTCGCGTATATTTTGTTTCTCTTCTTGCTTTTTCTCCCAGTTGCCCATATCATATATTAAATCGTAAATCAAATATTTTTTTCATACAATTTGAATATTAACTCATTATTATAATCTATAATATCGATATATTTGAGAACAAACCGAAAATCTACTGCCTATCCAACATAGTCCTTAACGCCCATATTGTTTCATCCTTAGATTTAATTGTTGCGTCCTTTTCTAAAATAATCCTCTCAAGGTCTTGAATACGTTGGTTAAGTCTATCGGTATCGTTCAAGCCAGTACCTACACTTGAACTTAGGCTCTGTATTTCCACACTGCCATCCGGTTTAATAATTTTTTGTGTTCCGCTTTCTGGCATGGATACGTTAATATGTTGCCCTCCGATATTACTTACGTTTTCGTTACCATTAACAGTCATTTTATTATTATAATATGCAGGGTTCAACATATCACCTTCTCCCGTGAGAAGCCAAATACGATTTATTTGCGGAAATGCTCTAAGAATGTCATTTAGTTTTCCATCTCCAATACTCCCTTTCAATTTATTGACATACCCATTTGAGAGATTGGCCAACCGCTCAAATTCTGCTTTCTTCATACCCATGCTTTCACAAAAAGCAATTAACCTTTCTTTCTGTCCCATATTCAATAATTGTTTTGTTAAAAAATACTATTAGTCTAATATTTTCTAAGAATATACATTGCAGTCTTAGAATAATAGTCTATATTTGCACCGTAATCATGATTCAAATACATGATACATATAATTGATTTAGCAAAAATACACATTTATATGGAGTTAACAACTGTAAGATACAGAAAAAGCAAAATTAAAAGCTTAGCCTCAATTCTTAGAGATATGCAGATTGGGGAAAGCTTAAAGTTCTCTGCAAACAGAGATACAATTAGGATGTATATCGGACGTCTAAACAAAGAAGGGCGTCAATACACAGGGTCAGTTAAGGGATTGAGCAAAGATATAGTTGTGACAAGATTAAAATAGGTGTTTATGAAAATCAAGATAGAACTTTTCGAATTAAAAAACCTCCTCATTGAAGCGGCAACGCTCGGTGCGGAAGCTGCCGAGAAAAGACGTTCTCCAACATCTGATAGGATGAAACAAAGAGAGGTACACAGATGGCTTAAAACTCTTGGACATAAGCCTGCTATTCTTGACAAAATGGTGAAAGAAGAATTGGTGAAGCCGCTTAGAAACGGTGAAAGCAAGAACTCACCTTTGGTGTATTCCAGAATGGAAATAGAAGCGGCTTTAACAGCATACAAATCTTTTGATTCTGTAAATGGCATATAAAGGGCATAAGCCGAAAGCGTTCGGCTGGTGAAGGAAAGCGTTCCTGACCGGGTTCGAATCCCGGATGCCCACAAAAACGTTCTTTGACATGGTTACAATGAAAGTTCTTGATCCTATCATAGGTTACACGTAAGAGGTATCGGGATAGCGACAAGGCGGTATAAGGCAAAATGGAGGGAGGAAAGATATTTCCAGCTCACGATGAAGTTTAATCGTTCTTTTCATTAAGTCTTATGCGACAATGCGAAAGTATTATAAAGCTGGAACATCCTTTAGGTGTTACGAGTCAAACGTTGGTTAACCTATCCAGTTTTCAAAATATAACCCGGCTTTGAAGGCGTGAAGCTGTCGATCGGATCGGCTACCGGGTGCAAGTAACTAATTGTATTAAAACATGAACATTTTCAAAGTAATCAAATTAAAAATAAGACAATGGTATATTAGAAAATTATTCTTCCGAATATACTTTGGTTTCCTAAAGCGGAGTAATGAAAATTACCCTTTTGAGAGAGCAGCTTGTGATCTGGGCAATATCATTGACTTTCTTAAACAGGCTTCAAATTCACATCAAATTTAGCATTTCGAACATGATAAGGAGGAAGGACAACTGGAATAGAGAATCTAACCTTCGAAACATTTTCGTCTTTGGTTGTATTTCCACTGCCTATACTTCCTGCTACAATAGCAGACAGGACAGTGATCTTTCCTGCTATCTCATTAGATGAACCGACAGAAACTGATACCTCAAAATCAATATCTGAAACAGTTAATGCACTTAGTTCTTTTGATTGTATATGATTTTTATTATTCCAATTACCTGTAGGAGCAATTATAGCACCATTATTCAGTTCTTGTTGACACTCCTTGACAGCATTGGTTATATCAAAAATTACCCCTTTGATAAAATCTTTTAATTCCATATTTCTTAATATTTATGATTTAGCACCGTAAAGTTAAGAAAACCCTCTGAAAAAGCGTGAAGCTGCTGATCGAATTAGCCGGAGGGATCATAAACGGAGGTTCACAGGTGGTAACGAATATGTCTGTAGCCGTTTTCATATTCGTTATGCTGTTCAATACAGCATCCTCCACTTTGTATTTTGTAACAAATTTTGGTTTATGCCTCTCTCGTCCGTGAGGATATAGCGAGGTGTCTTTTGGTATAAATGAAAGAATTATATATGTTACCGGAGCTTTCTGGGAAGACCGCTCCGGCTCTTTATCTGAAATTAAAAAATCAACGATATATGAAAGCAATTCAACTGTTCATGTTCAGCCTATCTGCGCTGGTGACATTCACGCTGTTTATCGGCGCGTTCTTCAATCCGTCATATTGGCTATTCGTGCCGGGTATGGCGTATTTATCATACCTGTTTTACAAAGAAAAGCGATGGTAAGGGATATTTATATTAAAGATCCGGACGGAGACCAAGACTTCGACGGGTACGAAGAGACAGAGGATATCGAAGATATTCTCCAGAGAGAATGGGAGGCTTCAACTTTAAACTGGTAATAAAAAATGGACACATCAAAATTAGTCTTATATGGCGCATTCTGTTTCATAAACAGTACTGCCCTATGCTTCATAGTATGGTATGTAATGGCTGCTTACAAGAGTATAAAGGGAGATTTAAACCTCACGATTGATTATCTTAAATATATAGCTGATCAGAGCGATATAGTATATATCAATCATTTGGACACAATGAGAAGAGAGCTACTCAAGGAAGAGCGATACGAGGACGCGTCCAAGATTGATCACATACTACAGAACAGAATCAAAAGATTTAACGAAATGCATGAATAAATAGACATGAATACTAAAAATGAAATTTTGAATGCTGACTGTGACGTCCGCTACAATGCTGCCAGCAACCCAAACACCCCGGTAGATGCACTCATCGAATTGGCTAAAGATGCTGACTGTGATGTCCGCCGTAGTGCTGCCGGGAACCCTAACACACCAGTAGAGGTGTTAACTGAACTGGCTAAGGATAGCGACTGGGATGTCCGCCGTAACGCTGCCGGGAACCCTAACACACCGGGTTACAAAGAAACAACCTACGACTTCGTAGTCACTAAAAACTATGTGGCGGTAAAAGGGACTAATCATATGTGGTATAAACACAATTACCCCCAAATTGCCCCTATTTTATACTTGTGGATGTTTCTGCGGTTCAAGAGAACAGCTTCTCGCTAGAATCTATTCGATTGATAATATAAGTTGTGATCCAGCAATAAGAGTTAGAATACTTAATGCTTTAGACAACAAATTCAAAGAGGTGTTCGGTCGGTAGATAAAAAACAGAATCAGAAGGAATGGGGGAGTATCAACATTAAACAGGTAATCACCAATATAGTGACAATATTCTTACATGCTGATATATTGGGTATTGATCTTCTTTGGCATATTGACCAGAAGATAAAATACAACACACTCAGACCTGTAATGCACGGAAAGAAGTATTGATTAACAATAAAAAGTATGGAAAAAGTTTTTATAACTAAATATGCCTTAACAAAAGGCATATTGGAAAAAGAAGCGGAAATACGCGATTATGGATATGAATATGAAATAGCATACGTGAAAGGGGAATTTTCAAGTTATTCTTTAGGCAAAGAAGCTTTTAGGACAAAAGAACAAGCTATGGAAAGAGCCGAGAAGATGAGATTAAAAAAGATTGCTTCTTTGAAAAAACAGATAGAAGCATTGGAAAAGATGAAATTTTAAAAAGAACTGAGTCTAAATAACTCATTTCACAAAAGAAACAAGCATCCGAGGTGTAAACCTCGCCTCAGATCGGCAACCGCAAATCTTGAAAGTGGTAGACCTTGACATTTGCAATGGTCCGGTAGGCAGGAGCACGATAGGGTGAGTATTAATAATCAATGTTTAATTAATCAACTCCGCTGTTAAAGGACAGTGTCCGGTGAGAGACCGGTTATTTTGTTTCTATTTATTATTTCAAACAACATCCCGGTGTACTTTGGTCGGTTATCCGGGAGCAATTGCCGCCGGGAGGCAGGCAATATATTTTTAACATTTTGACAGCCGGGAAAGACCGGCAACAGGGCGCATAGCTTAATGGTAAAGCGTCCCCTACCGGGGAAGAAAGGGGTTCGATTCCCTAGCGTCCACACATTAAACATTTATAATATGGAAAGATCAGAATCGATAAAAGAGATTGCCAATGCTCTCTGTAAATTTCAACAAGAGGTTGGAAAGGTGAAAAAAGACAGCAAAAATCCCTACTTTAAAAGTAAATATGCCTCACTGGCAGATATACTGGATGTGATACAAAAACCATTGTCAGAATGCGGGCTTTCTATTATGCAGATGCCTAAAGGAGAGAATGAGTTAGAAACAATACTTATGCACAACTCCGGTGAATGGATTTTATCGTCATACGCTATGCGTCCTGTAAAGAATGATCCTCAAAGCATAGGGTCTTGTATTACTTACCAGCGTAGATATGCTATCGGCTCTATCTTGAACCTAAATATAGACGATGATGATGATGCAAACAAAGCATCCAACTTGCAAGTAAATACAGCAGATGCGCCAAAGACTAATCTGGACGCACGTAAGATTTTCCGACCGGACTTTCTGAACAATGATGAGTCCATGAACAAATTGTATGCCTTTATAGAAGAAAAGGAGAAGGATGCAAAACAGAAAAAGCAAAACTTCTCCGTATCTCGATTAATGGAAAGCCTTTACAAGATAGGGTCAGTTGAATTACAAACAGTAATAGATATGTATCTACAATATAAAAAATCGAAATATGGAGAATAGTATTAAGAAGATAGGGATATTCCCTGTCACCAAGCAAAGTCAACAAGAACTTGCAAACTCGATCATCATACCTGTTCTTGATGGCGATGTAAACCCGATAGAACATGTAGCTAAGATAAGAGGGTTATATGACACATTGAAGAAAGTATTGGATGACGATAGAATAAAAGATTCCGTTATTACTGAGACAGAGAAATACGGCAAGTCTACTTCATGGAACGGATGCGAGATAACATTAAAAGAGATGGGAGTTTCATATGACTACAGCGTTTGCAATGATCCTGTATACAACGCATATTTGGCAAGTTTGAAAGAACTACAAGCAAAGATGAAAGAGCGAGAAGGATTCTTGAAATCGGTTCCCGATAATACAACTATTGTAGACGATAACACTGGGGAGATCATAACACTGCACCCTGCGGTTAAAATGGCAAAACAAAGTTACACAATTAAATTCAAATAAAAATGGCAAATACAATTACTGGCAAAATTTCCTACATAGGACCTATTCAGGAAATTCCTTCCAAAAACGGCGGTAATCCTTTTGTTAAAAGAGAAGTAGTTATTGATTCTACGCGGTTCGATCCATACACTGGAGAACGTGATAAATTCGAAAATTTTCCAATGTTTGAATTTTCGGGAGACAGATGTGCTGAGCTTAACAATTTCCAAATAAATGACATTGTTACTGTTTCTTTCGAAATACAAGGAAGGAAATGGATTGATGCACAAGGGAAAACTAAATATATAAATTCCATAAGAGGATATAAAATAGAAGCAAGACAGCAAAGGTCATCACAGCCTGCTTCGCAACAGCAAGTGGTATATCAACAACCACAACAGAATTATGTTCCACCTATGCCGCCTAATACTCCAATTCAAGATGAACTACCTTTTTAATATTGCATTATGTTATTTGACCCCAAAAATCCTTTTGATAGAAAACGAGCCGAGGCCTATTACAATAAATTAATGTCCGGCACCGATCCATTCGAAATAACAAAAAAGACTAAAAAAAGATCGTTATCACAGAATGCTCTTTTTCATATGTGGGTACAAGTAATAGCCGGCTATGCCGGCTACACATCTTTTGACAACTGCAAGAGAGATATCAAAAGGACCCTTCTTGGGACAAAGGAGGAAGCGAACCGATTTACAGGAGAAATTCAACAAGTCGATTACAAAACATCAGAAATGAGCGCATCCGAATTATCTTCATTCATGGACAAGATGAAAATCTGGGCGCAATCAGAGTTAGGATGCTATCTACCCTACTTTGGTGATCCTGGCTATGAAGAGATGGTATCAGAGTATAATGGAAAAAGAATTTAAAGCACTGTACATAGCACAAACACCTACCCGATTGGGATGCAACAAAAAAGAAAAGGCTATTCAGCTCCTAAAGAATGGAGACATGGATAGCCTTTTAAAATGCAAAAAGTTAATTACCGAAATAATAAAAGAAAAATATGATTAAAGGTTATAAAGGGTTTGATAAAAACCTACAATGCAGAGGCTTTCAATATAAAGTCGGTGAAACATTTGAAGAAAAAGGGACAATTAAAGCATGCGAAAGCGGTTTTCACTTTTGCGAAAATCCATTTAATGTATTTAATTATTATCCCCCTTCCGATAGTAGATATTGTAATGTTGAAGGTGATGGTAAAATAGATACAGACAATAGTGACAGTAAAGTCGCTTGCTCAAAACTACACATACATACTGAAATCGGATTAAGTGGTCTTATTTCCGCTGGAGTTAAATTTATACTTGACAAAGTAGATTGGGGGAACAACAAGGCCACCAACACCGGCGATCAGTCAGCAGCCACCAACACCGGCTATCGGTCAGCAGCCAGCGTAGAAGGGAAAGACAGCATAGCTATCGTAACAGGATACGATAGTAAAGCCAAAGGAGCTATGGGCTGTTGGATTGTATTAACAGAAAGAGGTAATTGGGATGGAAATACTTATCCTATTATAAATGTACAGGCGTTTAAAGTCGACGGAATATCAATTAAAGCCGATACATTTTATAAATTAAAAAACAGCAAACCTGTAGAAGCAAAATAGCTTATGAAACAATATCAACTCCCCGACTACCTAATAAAATCTTTCCTTCGACATGTATCAAAAATTGTAGATCATGTAGAAGATAAAGGCTGTAGTCGGGTAGCTGATGCTGTTCGACTAACCAAGAAGGATTTAAAGAAAATTGAATCACTTATTTCCAAATAAGAAAAATATGGAACTATGAGAGTAATACATGTTCATTTGATCTTTAAAAAACAAGATCATTTCTTTGGTAGTATTTCTGCCATATTTGATTATTTGAGTGAAGATGATATTGGGATGGCAAAATCCACCCTTATTCATTCTTTAAGCTCCGACACAATATGTACGGGGAGAGCGATAATAAAGAGACGGGAGATACTAAGGTGTAAACATAAGTAGAACTTCATGCGGTTAATAATTTAGGTTTTCACCCCCTGCCGTTCGTGAGAATATGCAGGGTGTTTAGGGGCGAAAGGTAGTAGATGTATATTAGATTGGTTCGATTCCGATCCGCCCCACATTGATATTGAAATTATGGATTTTGGATATGATATTCCGGATTTTGAACCGGATGATTACGACAATTACAATTATGATTAAGAAAGACAGAGTAATAGGAATAGATCCCGATTGTGACAAATCAGGAGTTACAGAGCTTCATGTTAAGTCAAGGTGTTTAAACGTGACTAATCTTTCATTCCCTATCCTTGTTGACTACTTAAAGTATATAAAAGAGGATTTTGTTGATCGTCAAAAAGAATCTATCATAGTCGTTGTCGAAGCCGGCTGGATGAATGAAAGCAACTGGCACGCTACACGCTCCACTCCGGCTGCTGCAGCTAAAATAGGTCAGAATACTGGTCGAAACCATGAGGTCGCTCGCAAAATAGCTGAAATGGCAAGGCATATAGGACTGGAAGTTGACGAAATTAGACCTCTTAGAAAATGCTGGAAGGGTAAAGACGGGAAGATAACTCAAGAAGAACTATCAAAGATCGTTGGGGGATTGGATAAGAGGTTAAATCAGGATGCCAGGGATTCCTGCATCCTATCATGGGTTTATGCAGGATTACCAATAAAATTATAATATGGCTAAGAAAGAAATTACTCATGTAAGGTGTAGTGATTGCATACACTCTAAGCCGTTCTCCGAACTGGTCATTACCTGCAAAGAGAAGAATGTAAACTTGGTAGGAAACGCAATTAGGATATGCTTATTGTTCAAAAAGAAATAGCAAGAAGAAAATATGAAAAGTTATCAATATGAAGAAATTGTCTTTTGGCTATCATTCATAGCCTACCAGATTAGCTACATAGCCGGTTTCGATATTTGGGTACAAAATCTATTGCTTATCAATGCTCTTGTAAATATGTGCTGCGCTATTTATTACGCTTATAAGCATAGGAAAGACGATGACATAAAAGATTAGTTTTCATTATACAATAGAATGTCTAATTTTTAAAATCTACATTAATATGGATATAAAGAAGATGTCAAATATCGATCTCAAATATGGTATAGACCGTTGCAATGCAAGGCTTTCCGGTATTATGCCAATGGGATATATGAATAAGGATAGGTGCATAAAGGCACTTGAAGAATATAGAAAAGAATTGTTGAACAGAGGAATAATATATTGATCATGGAAGAGGGATATATCCCAATTAGCAGAAAGCTATTTGAGCATCCTTTTTGGAGCGAAAAGCGAGAATTCAGTTATGCCGAAGCGTGGATCGACATTTTGAGACTAGTACGGTTTGAGGCGAATTCGACCAAGATGCTGATTGGGGGCAAAGCAGTAGAAATCCATAGAGGGGAATACCCCGCATCATTGAGGCGATTAGCCGACTTGTGGGGATGGTCAAAAAACAAAGTTGACAAGTTCCTGGATCTGCTAATATCCGAAGGCATGATAACAAAAAGGACAGCCGAAGGGACAAAACAAACGATTATAACAGTCTGTAATTTTGATAAATACAATATCATTCCCAAAAATCAGGGACAACTCGCGGGACAAAACCGGGACAACGTCGGGACAACGTCGGGACAACGTCGGGACAAATCTAATAAAGATAATAATATTAATAATATAAATAATAATATCCCCCCTACCCCCCAAGATGGGGACGTTGCATCTGGCAAAACTTGGAGAGATGATTTTGATATTTACCTCTCGGAAGTAACAGAAGCATTTGAAAAAATATCTTCCGACAAAGAGTTTATAAAAAACAGACAAAAATATCATCCAGAGTTGGACATCGTATTGTCCCTAAAAAAAGCATTTGAAGACTATTGGAGCCAAGAAGCCGGTTGGAAAAGAAAAAAGATCAGCAAGACCAAAAACATTGATTGGGTTAGCACATTCAAAAAGGCCTTAGACCAACCGCAAAATAAAGTCTATAAACAAAGAAATGTCAATCCGGAGCCGGAGCAGCTTACGCCGCTACAGGAAAGGTTTAGAAAATTCTTGGAGGACAATGGCCCTTTGTTGTTGAAAATGCCTTCACAGCCCACAGATCAAGAAGTTGAATCTCTTGCGAAGATGAATAAGAGTATGCTGACAGATATAGTGAGAAAAATAAACAACGACAGCTATATTACTCGCTATAAAAACAGTGTATACCAAACAATCATGGAAATTAAAAAGAAAGAGTATGGATAACAGAGTTATGCCGCATGACACAGATGCTGAAAAAGTAGTTTTGGGAACAATTATGTCCGATCGCAATGCACTGAACGAGGTGAGAGAAATATTGTCTCCTAATTGTTTCTATGATAACTTAAACTATCAAGTCTACAAAGCCATTATCGCAATAGACTCCAGAGGAGAAAGTCCAGACTTGATCACTGTCACAAACGAAATGAGAAAAAAGAACGAATCCGTCGATTTGTTTGCTATCAGTCAGATTTCGAGTTATCACACAAACGACATTTACCAACATGCAGCATTATTGCACGATAAAGAGAAAAGGCGCAGATTTATAGAAATCGGCATGACCATGCAGAATAAAGCCTTCAGCGAATCGGAAGATATCGTCGATATCATGTCAGAAGCGGAAGAATCCCTTAAATCCGTGTTCCAATCATCAAAAAGCAATATGTCTACAATTGATGATGCTGTACGTGAAGTGACAAAACAAATGGAGCTTAATTCATCCGGTGATAAAAAACTGACTGGAACCCCCACCGGATTCTCAAAAATTGACAGGAGAAGTGGAGGATTACAAAAATCAGACTTGATTATCATTGCAGCCGATACATCTTCCGGCAAAACGAGTTTATCTATAGCATTTGCTCTTTCTTCGGCTTGTTATGGGAACGGAGTGGCATTTTACTCTATGGAAATGAAGAAAGAGCAAATCGCCGCTAGGATGATCTCAATCGAATCAGGAATACCCGCAAATGAGATCATGTATTCACGCCTTTCACCGGAGCAATTCGACAGGATAGACAGAGGCATTGGAAAACTTGCCGGAAAACCTGTTTTTTTTGACGATAGAAGCACTTCTAACATTGATACGATACTTGCATCTATTAGAACAATGAAGCTGAAATACGGCATCACAGGGGCTATTGTGGATTACTTGCAAATTCTAACAGTAAACATGAAAGGGAGCAATAAGGAGCAAATGATGGGAGAAGCAGCAAGACGATTGAAAAATTTAGCAAAAGAACTGGATATTTGGATAATTGCTTTATCACAACTAAACAGGGATTCTATCAACCCTATCCCTTCTCTTGCCCGTCTTCGCGATTCCGGGCAGATCGGGGAAGCTGCGGATGTTGTCATTTTGATTTATAGGCCGGAATTATATGGCAAATTTTACCCTGAACCATTTCAAAATGCAGAAACGAAAGGAACCGCAATGATCGATATAGCGAAAGGCAGAAATATTGGCCTTGAGAAATTTATTGTTCAATTCAGCCCTAAAACAACTCATTTTTATGAAATGGATCAATCTTATAGACTTGTAGAAGAAAATGACGCTCCTTTTTAAGCGACCAATATCATGAAAATAAACGTATTCAACACCCAATGCCGTATCGGTAGCAAAGTCCGATACAAGGGTAAAATCAGAGAAGTGTATGACATCAATCGAATCACTCACGAACTGTGTTTATCAAGAAGTGCTAAATGGATAAGATGCACAGAAGTAGAATTATTAACTCATAGATATGAAACAATATAACAGTTGGGACGAAATAGACAAGGACACCGGCGGTCTTGTTACGAGTCTGACATATATCGTCCTATTCGTCAATGACCAAGTGTATAATTTCGAAATGCAGCTTTCCGATCACATCAAGGGATGCGGACTTTATCGCCAAAAGGTCAAAATGCTGGTCAACAGCATGGACCGCCAAATGGCCGCATACAATAGGCAAATATGCAGAACCGCAGGTGTAAACGCGGAAGCCATGGCCCTCATTACGCAGAGCATGGAGGATGATATCAAGCCTCATATAGATCGCTATGGATTTACCGTCAGCCAGGCATTGCATAATGCCGGATGCCATGAAGATTTGAATAAAGCCCTTTCCATTTGCTCTACGGTGGACATGTTATGCCAGACATCCCAAATTACCATCCGGGATTTCTTTACCGCCATAAGCAAATATGCCCCACTGGCTTACAATCCCCTTCAGTATCTCACCATGGATAAGATGCTGCACTTTGCAAGAGAGCTTACAGAGGTACTTACCCCCAAAGAGATACATGTGAATTTGAATGAGTTGCCAGAAATTGCAAACGCTTTTCAGGCCATAGCAAACAATATGCTTAGGGCGGAAGTATTTGAAAAAGCGTTTGAATCATGCGAAAAATGACAAAAAAGATGAAATATGAAAGATTGGATAGAAGAAGAAATAAAGCGCCTCGAAAAGGAGCGCGACAGGAATTTGGCAATACACTGTGACTATGTGGCTGCTAAGTATCAAAGGATGATTGATAAGATTAAGATCAAGAAAGAAGATAATAATTAAAAAATCATGAAACTATCAAAAGAAGAAGACAAAGTTGTTTGCAAGTTCTTGAAGAATATTGCAGACGAAGGTGGAGAACAGTTATTAAAGCTGACTCAGTTCATGTTACTCCGATGGTCAGAAGAAGGCATTCGGATAAATGCCGGCGAAATTGCTTTAGCCCAGGTGATCAACCATGAAGGAGAACAATACAGTACCCGTATGGTTATTCAGTACTCAAAAGTTGGCGAGAAGACTTTGGAAGAGCGGGCTTATGAGATAGCAGACCGAATGATTTCTTCAGGATCAGATAATTGTGATATCCGAGAGGAGTTGAAGAAAGCCATATTAGCAGGATACAATTTGTATCATGAGGATTTCGATGATGAATGACCTAAAAACATTCAGATATTGGCTTAGGATAAAAGGGTTCCATCCTAAGCAGTTCGGAACCGGCACAAAGTGGAATCCGATTAAGTTAACAACTAAAATAACATAAAGAGATATGAGCAAATACAGAACAGAAGCCGGAATAGAATGCACGGAAGAAGAATGCAAGCTAATTGATTCATTTAAGAGGCTTGCCAAAAAATGGAAGAAAGATGGAAAACGATTATGGATATATTCAGCAAGCGGAACATTACATGTAATGATGCATGGAGATACAAACTATAATCCTACACCGGAATTTACGCAATATGGAGGCAGTAACATTGAAAATAGTGTAACTATTATTGATGGCATATTAAATGATGGTGGAGATTGGTAATAATATAAAAAAAGATGAAAGTTGAAAAGTTACTGATAGGACGACTATATAAATGTACCTATCCTAACAGGGAAGGTGAATATGTATATGTCGGTGAGCATCTGATTGGGTATTGTTTCAATGGATGTGGAGGAAATCGAAACATAGCCATGAGTGAAAGAATGGTTGAAAAGTACATCCATGAGACGGATTAGGCTCATTTCACGAAAGAATTTAACAAAAGGAATAATATGGAAAGAGAAGATATTGAAAGAGCAGCAGACATATACGCAAATGAAAATCGTAATCGTGGAAATAATGTTAAACCATATTCTGTAGTGGATTTTATTTCTGGTGCAGAATGGCGCATCAACAGCGTGTGGCATGATGCAAGAACAGATGTCCCTGAAGTATATTTCCCAGTACTTGTGGAAGATGACTTGGAGGATTTTGAAGTTAGTATGCTAGCATTAGTAGAAGAATGTCCCAAAAATTGGAGGCGTTGGGCATACATCGATGATTTATGCCTAATGAGGAGGACTGAATTATGAAAAGGTTGATTGACGCAATTATAAAGAACTGAATATGGCAAAAATATATGTAGCAAGTAGTTGGAGAAACTTATTCCAGCAGGATGTAGTGAAGTTTCTTAGGGATGCAGGACATGAGGTTTATGACTTCAAGAATCCTCCTCATGGAAATGGTGGTTTCCGGTGGTCTGATATAGATCCAAATTGGGAACAGTGGACTACGGAACAATACAGAGAGGCTCTTAATCATCCGATTGCACAAAGAGGCTTCGATTCTGATTTCAACGGTATGCAGTGGGCGGACGTTTGCGTTATGGTACTCCCTTGCGGTCGGTCGGCTAACACAGAAGCCGGATGGATGAAGGGAGCTGGTAAAAGAGTGATGGTTTATTCTCCTAAGGAGCAAGAACCGGAACTAATGTATAAGATATACGACTTTGTGAGTGACAGCATGTTCCGAATCAATGATGAAATAAATCGAATCTAAAAAAACATGAAGGAAACGCATACTATAAAGACGAACCTAAAAGGTTTGAAGAAGTGGGCTTGGCGTAAAAACTTAACAGGCTTTTTCTCCGTAAAAGGGAAAGAGCTTTCTGACGCGCAAGTAAGAAAGATGGTTGACTGGGCTATCGCTAAAGGATATGAGTACGATGCCGACATCCCGGTAGATGAAGTGATTGAATTGCTAAATATAAAAAGCTGAGCCGGAATAGCTCAAATCACGAAAGATATTAATTTAACAAAAGAAAAAAATGGAAAGAGATGATATTGAAAAAGCAGCAACCCAACATGCTAATATGATAGGTTGGGATCATGATCCGGAGGAAACAAGAGGACTGTTTGCCTATTCATTCGAGAAAGGTGCAGAATGGCGCATCAACTCGGTGTGGCACAAACCATGTGACATAGCTGAACCGGGAAAGGATTGTTTGGTTGAACACATGGATGGAGACGGAAATGTCTGCATTTGTATTGATTGGCGTTCTGAATATGAATGGGTAAAAGCTTGCCATTACGACAAGATTTTGCGTTGGGCATACATCGATGATTTATTACCTAATTAGGAGGACTGATAATGGCTAAATATAGATACGGACTATATGAAAACTTCTTCGGTGATCAGTGGTATCAAGTGCAGGTTAAACGATTGGGCATTTGGTGGGACGATGAATCATTTTCTACGGAAAAAGGTATGATGAAATACGTCGAACAATTAAGAAAGCAAGGACATATTTTAATAGAAGCTTAATTATGCGTGAAATAAAATTCAGAGGGAAAAGCACTACTTACAAAAAGTGGAAATACGGTACTCCTGTAAATTTAGAACAAGGTACAATAATCATAGAAGAAAGAGGTGTATTTAATGACGGTTCTGCATCACCATTCTTTTCAAAATGGGATTTTGTTATGTCTGACTCTATCGGTCAGTACACAGGCTTAAAAGACAAAAATGAAAAGGAGATTTACGAAGGAGACTTGATAAAAGCACCAAGCGGACGTATTTATTCCGTTATATTCTCAACATGGAAGCATGAAGAGAAAAGAAATTTTCCAAAAGTAATTGACTTATACGAACATACAGGATGGTGCATATCCTTAGATGGAGTTAATCCGTGCGATTTATTAGATTCAGAGATATGCAAAGGGTGTATTACTGGGAATGTTTTTGATAATCCTGAATTTCTGAAAGGATAACTTGTAACTTCTCAAAAAAAAATATCGGACACTTTATGCAGAAGAGGCTAAACTAATGCCTGAACAAGTCCTGACTTGGCTATTACAGTACATCTGCTTGATAGTCTACTTGCCGATATAGCCTCATAGTAGGCACATCAGCCTCCTTAGCCGGCAGACTTTCTCGTTGAAGTTGACCGGCTCGAAGTCAAGGGAGTCAACCAGGCGGTCAATCTCGCGTCTGGCTGACTCCCTTTTTAATTTTCTTATTTCTTTTTTATTCGCTTTACGCATAGCTTTTCCCGTTTATGTTTGCGGCAGTCGCATATAAACAACTGCACATCCTCGTACAACATCCTACCTAAATAACCGGCCAAATACGCTACTTCTTCACCTCCTATAGGCATTTTAAATGCCGTAGCTATATGATCCTCCAAATGGCGGCATTCGTGCTTTAGGGAGTTTAAAAACTCTTCCGGTGAAGAAGTCTTGCTTATGACCATTACAGATTTCCGTAGCTTGTAATTGGAGTACGTGACACCGGTATCAAGTTTGCATGACACCAAATTATTGTAAGCCTCTCTTGCCTTGTCTTTCGGACAATCTATTGATTTCAACAAACCTATGACCTCTTCCGTATAATAGCAGGTGACACGATAAAATATATGCACCTGCCAATCGTACTTCTTTATGTATAGGTCTCTTCTTATCATATTTACATCATTTCATCCCAAATAATAGGCGTTCCAGAACCGATGCAATCAGCGTAGAAACGAGTAAATACAATACCATCGTAAGCGTCCGGATCGTCGCAAACGTTCTTCACGTATAAAGCAGCATATTGGTCGTGAGGAACGGAGGAACCAAGAAAATCAGCCTTGCACATATTGGCTACATACACATAGTCATAGCCGCCTTTCTTCTTTACATCGACGTTATATTTTTTAAGCATTTCGTCGATCTGCTCTTTTGTCCAGGGCTGTACCTTTATTTTCTTGCCAGTTCCATCTTCTTTTTCCATCATGGAAATAGCCCAATCACACATAGCCTTAGAAAAATGCCAGCCATATGCGCTTAAATAAGCTTTCATCCCCGAAGGAAAATCATCGTACATATCTAACCTCATATCTTTACTTTTTTAAGAAGGGGCACAATGTCCCCTTCTGATTTAACGTCTGCGTCTGCGGTATTCCCCGGCATACCGTCCGGTTCCTCTCACGCCGCGCCTTTCACCGAAACCTTCTCCACCTCGTCTCCACATATCGCGGAATTCATCGTCGTCGTCATCGTCATCGTCTCGGAATCCCATACCGCCTTCCATTGCTTTTCTCTTGCCTTCCTTGCAACCAAGTTTATAGGCTTCTTCTATCGCTTCCATCAAGTCTTCGTCTTCATAAGCATCGAACTCTCTTAAAAGCTCTTCTAGTTTTCTATTTGATCCCATAATTATTACTTTTTAGTTGTTTCCTTAACTCCAAGCTGTTGCATCAATTGCTTGTTTAGCTCCATAAGTTCAGACATGTTCTTGCTCATATCAGACATCTGGGCCTTAAGGGTGTTGATTTCCTGTTCTTGACGTTGCTTTTCTGCAAATTCAGGATTGATCATTGTCAACATCTCATCGCAGGATGCTATCACGCTGAGGTCATAGTCTCGACTGTTAACCCTATCCAATCTTTTTTGTTTTATCATGGATATTTCATTGTTCATAGCATCGCGGGAACATGAGACAACAAGATTCCCGTTTTGCCCAAAGTCGGCTATATCACTACCGGAGGGAAGATTCTGAAACGTAGTGTTCTGACCATTAATATTAGCCACGACATCTACGACCATCTCCATCTGAGGTATCTGCCCCATAGGAGCGGGCATAGGATATTTAGGCTTGGGTGCAGAAACGCTTACCACAGAACCAATCTCTATGAAATGTTTGGCTTCCTTATGAAGAATATACAACTGATTATTTACTCGAAGATTCTGAAACATGATTGTTTGATTTTAAAGGAGTGTGGTTATTGCAATTTTTACAACAACCACAGAACTCCATGTTAATTACTACTTGCTTCGCAAAGAAGCCGTTTCTGCTGTAGGAGCCGGAGTCGTTGTCGGTCTATATCCACCATTAACAAGATACAATTCGTTGGTATACTTGTTGTAGTGTATCTCATAGATTCCGGTTCCCGCCAAGTTTGCAACAGTCACAGGCTCATTGTTATAAGCCAGTAACGGACGAGTATCACCGTTTGTCCCAATCAAGATAGGAAGAGTTGCTGTTGTTCCAGCCGGGATAGCTTGACGGAGATTGACATAGAAACCGCCTACATAATCCCGGTTACGAAACGCATGGTTCGGAAGCTCTAATGTCACGTTCTCCGTCCCTACCGTCACAGCCACCGTTGGCAAGGTGTTAAAGTTTGCCCTGCCAAGTGAAGGGAACGGAAAAGGAAATCCTGTAAAAAAGTTAGGCCACATAATTACCTCCTTTCTTACCCGGATCAACCCCAGTAGTTATTGCAACCACATCCGTAACCGCCGCGAGCATAAGCCGCATCACCTGCATAGGCACCGAAAGCGGCTGCACGATAGGTTTCCGGGTTATACACCTGCAACTGTGGATAAGGAACGGATACCGTTGGAGGCATCTTGCACTTGATACCGTCTACATCACTTTGCAATGCCTGCAAGCCGGCTACCAACGGCGCGATCTGCTGACCGAAGTTGCTCAAGATTGTCGCATTCTGATTACGCTGAGAGATTTCCCCCTCCAAAACTGCAATTCTTGCATCCCTTGCAGCAAGGGCTTCCTGCTGACGGCGTGCCTCTGCGGCATCCATCTTGGCTACAATAGCCTGGAATCCTTCACGGTAAGCGTCCGACAAAGAACGAGTATTCCCTTCCATTGTACGTGTAAGCGTATTCATGTTTTCGCAACTTGCTAAGCGACTTTCATACCCCTGCCGTTCAATCGCAGTCTGTGTTTTGCAGCAACAATCGGCTAATTGAGCAAGGATAGATTGATTGCCCTGCATAATTGCAGTAATGATACTGTTGGTATTCTGCCCCATCTGATTGCCTAGACCGCATATAGCCTGAGATACAGAGTTAATACCAGCAAGGATTTGGTCTGAAGATAAATTCAACGCCTGGGCAAGTGATGCGATGTCCACACCGTTGCGATTAAGCATTTGCATAATCATGTCTCTTCCTTCATTGGCACCCTGATTGTTGTTTCCGCCTCCAAAACCGAAGTTGCCGTTGCCAAAGATGGCTGCAATCACAATCAACGCAATAATGTCCTGAAAACCGCCGTTGTTCCCGAAGAAACCACCGTTACCGCCTCCACCGTTCATTAATCCCATGAGGTAACCTGTGTCAATACCTCTGTTCTGCAAAGACGGAAGGATTGATGCAAGTAAGCCGTTACTCGTTCCACCTGCCCCGTCTTGATTAAATACATAAGTTTTTTCCATTGTATTTTAAATCTTAGTTACGGTCAATATCAACCGCATCGCAAATGTCGCAAAACAGTAATTGTATTGAATGGTAGAATGTTGTAGGCTTGTTGTAAAGTTGTTGTTAAACTGTCTGATTTTTTTACTTGTTCCATTATCTTTTCAGTATTAGCCTCCTAGAAAAACTATGCAATGTTTCTTCATAACAAATATGTTATCTTAATTTACAAACTCCTTAATGGCATACCAAGCGACTCACGTATATTCCTAACTATAACCTTTAGCAAATAATTTCTGCGTATTCTGTCAGGGTAGATATTTTTCAACTTGTTGATCGATTGCTGCGTAAATCCGGTAAATGACGATATTTGAGATTCACTGAATTTATATTCAGATAGTATAACAACCATGATACCGCGTGAATCAACAATATCACTTCGTTTACACTTTGACAGTATCAGGTCTTCTGATACTTCTGTCTCTAAAGATACAATTCTTAATATTTTGGCAAAGATTTCAGATTTACACATAATGTTTGAATTTTAGTTATATCTTTGCCTTCGCTACATAAAACTTATCGCACATAATGCAACAAAAGCATAGACATTCATGTTGAAGATATTAAGTCCCCAACGTGCGAGTGTCTATGCTTGTGTATCAGTTTTATGTAGCAGTTAAACGTGATACGTTGGGGGCTTTTATTTTACTTCCCAGCCCCATAGGAAGAGACTATGAACAAAAGTCTACTGCTTCAGTTTGTAAACCATCCGGCCAACAACGATCAGTATTATGACAATGACAGCCGCCATCGCCCAGCCGCCTACTTCTATCTTCATCCGTTGCCAGACTGTCAGCCTCTTTTCGATTTCAACCGGGTATGGTACTCGGATAGTATCTGTTCGGTTTATATATAGCGTGTCTACCCTGTCCTTGTACTTATAGATGTACCTGTACCGATATTCGGCAACGGTATCGCCTCTTTGAATTACAGAGACCGAATCATGTATAAGCACGCTATCGATCCGGGCCGAGTTAAAGAACACGCTATCAATTCTGACCGTTTCAACCGGGACATAACGGACTTGCGTACGGCAAGATGTAAGCATACAGATCAGTGCTATTATCAATAACCCGATCAAACCACCTAATAATTCGTCTTTGTCTCTTTCGTCCATCATAACAAGCTCCATCCGTCACTCACATCTGGCATATCAGCCTCTACCCCATTCTCCACACGGCTCATACCTGCCACAATACGGATCATCTGCTCACGGTCATTTACATTGATCGGATCGTCGGCCGGGATTCCGGCATAATCAGATACAGCCATAATGTAGGCTTCCGTATGGTTATTATCCTCCGGTGGGGCCCAACGGGTAATCAGCTTACGGATAGTGTCGAGCTTGTAATTTTTGAGGAAGTTAGATAATATTTTAAACATAGCCCGGTATCCGTAAGCCATTGTTGTAAATTGCTTAAACGACTTATCCTCACTGGGCCTTACTTCTCCTTGGAACAAGTCGTTATTAATCCGAATATTACCAGGATTGTTATTTCTAAGTCCTCTTGCTGTCATAATATATTACTCCATTATCTAAATTAAACTTGTCTAAAACTCACTGGGTGGCTCTCGATCTGGACATCCATGTTTATTACATTTCCGAAAATCAAGAGCACTATTCCTAATTATCAATTCCGTATTCTTTTCAGTTAGCTCACGGATACGCTGACGCAATTCTTCTATTTTTGCATACAAAGTATCTATTTTAGTATCCAGTTCACCCACTCTTTTTTCCTTTTTCTCGTATAATTCTTTCCATTCATCAGCATACTGAGTAATGTTATCCGCTTCTGCTTTTTTAGCTTCTGCGGCAGCCTTACGTTTTCGAGATTCATAAAACATGAATGCTCCAATTAACGGCAGGCCCGCTGCGCTGATAAATGATCCTATCAACTGGACTATTTCTTGCATTTCCATCATTTAAAGTAAAAATAATATGCCTAAATAAGTGGATAATAAGGCTGCTATCTCAATCCAGAACATCGGCTTGCTCTGGTAGAACTTATACCAAAATGTGCCCTCTTTTTCTTTGGCAATGCTTAATGCAGTATACCCTACATAGGCAAGCCATACTAACAACATTGGCCAGAGGTTCAATGCCACCCAAAGTTGCGATCCGGCAATACAGATGATTGCTCCAGCAGAATGTATCTTGCTCTCATAATCATCTTTGAAATTGGGAGCTGAACCAACAAAGAACATGCCAGCACAGGACAGAAATGCAATCCATTCCGTGTTTGGTTTACTTACCTCCAATATTGCAGGCATCAATAAACCGGCAGTCAGCCACATCGTTGCCATAAACCACAATTTATGCTCCAGATAGTAATAGGTAGCACTTATGGAATAAGGTACACCCTTAGTCTTTACACACACGGCAGCCGTGTAGGCCGTAATAACAAGCATTGAAATAATCGTCAAAATAGTTATCATACCAATCTTACATTTATGTTAATCAATTCTTTCAAATGGGCATATACCGGATTAATCGTACCGTAAAAGCAGTAATATTTCTTCCTTACACCGTCTTCCATTTCCGTGTAATACTTTTCCTGTTCAAGCGTCATGCCTGGCGCATAGAGTTTGGGATCGTATTCAGTGCCTTTGTGATTTTCGTCCATGCGCTCATAAAGAGCAGCCGTATCTACCGAAGGAGGATATATTTCGAGAACCGGATTTATCGGTTGCCGGACTTTCCATAACCAGTCATCGTTAATTACCCGGTTGCCGGTATCCAACTTCCCGTTAATAAATTCTTTCCATTCCGCATGCGCGTATTTGGCACTAATCGCTTCATCATCCGTCAGCGACATTACAGACACAGATTTACGGGTGATACGGGATAACTGCTTCTCTGAATCGTGCGTTTCCGTGTAGTTTACGGCTTCCTGTAATTCGGCTGTTGTTCTATGGATTACATCGGGATACCCCGTCACCTCAATCACTTCTACATCTTCCACTGTCTCGGCAGCTTCAATATCAGAGAGTAACTTTTCTGATAGACCTATACAGATATCATTATAGTCTGCCATCTCATTGAGAGCTTCCAATAACAGAGATGATTTATACGATTTCCCGTTTACTTCAACCGTATCTTTTCGGGCACACTGATCTTTTAGAGACAAACGGTCGTATGTATATACATCGTTGTCCTCTATGTAATAGTGCCGGTAGTCGGTGTTATAGACTTCCTGACGTTTTTGGGATTTTGCGGACTGAAGCAGTTTCTCTTGGTCAAACTGCATATTCCAGCACTCGAGCGGGCCGGCGTCCGGGTTTTCCTTATGGAAGGCGGCTTGCTCGTTGTCAAGCAGCAGGTATGCGCCCTGCTCGTAATCTTCGGGCGTCGTGCCTGTCAGATAGTTATTTGGGAGAGCCTCACTTACTTCCCAAAATCCTTGTTCTTTGTGTATATATATCATAATTCTTTAATTAATATGGTTTAGTGGGTGGTGTGAAGTTTGATGTCCAACGAGCGATATTGCTGATGCGGAGTTCATCAATATAACCATTGAAATCGTAATTATTATTGAAACGTGATCCGATATAGAGATTACCGGATGGAAATGTATATGTATATTTCGCTCTTGAAATTACTAACGCCCCATTCAAATAAATTTTAATCATTCCTGAGTGGCAAACAAATGCGATGTGATTCCAACCTGAAGGAATTGTAACTTCTTCTGATATACCATAATTTGTGAATTTGTAATGGTTCCCAGCTTCTATTCTGTTTGTCATAACTCTAAAAAACAGACCATTAGTCGTGCCATCATCAATACCGATATTAATATATTCGATCAATTTAAATCTAAAATCTATAGTAAAATCCGGACTATTTACCAATTCTTTAAACCACGAAGGCTCTGTATGTAAAAAGCTACCTTTATTTATAAGAATCGATTCACCAAATACACCAGAAGACAGGCTTGGACTACCGGATTCTAAAATGGTTCTGTTATAAATGGAGGAATCATTGAAATTTCCATCAAAATGCAACAACAGTAATGTATTTTTATCTCCCTTACGATGCCCTATCATCACTCTTTTCTTCATAACCCATCTCCTATCAATTAACAACTACAACATAATAGCCATTTAAGTACTGTACAGATATAGGAGTGAAATTGCCAGCCTTGCAGGTTACGGATGCCTCATTGCTTTTCCAGGTAGAAGTGCTTGGGAAGTTGATTGTAAAATCCGAACTGCCGGAATTGTACACGTTGATCATAAATTCAGCTCCTTCTTTTGGTGTAGATGCAAAGGATATAGCCGTCGCCGAAGACATAGTAGCAAGTATATTGTAATTGCCTACAGGTAAACTTACAAGGCTTGAAACTTTTGTTATGCTCGTCGGGACAATGGCATCATCCACCCTATTCTTGTCCTCCGCCGACATATACCCCGCTGTGGCGGAGGTGGCGGTAGGGGGAGTGAGGTATTCACCGTTGTCGGAGAGGTATTTTGTACCAGAGCCAGTAACTTTTAAACTTAAACTAGCATAATAATTTATATATTCCTTAATTGTTTTTATGATGCGAATAGCGACATATCCAATATTAAAGGCATTCACAGCATAGTCTATCTCTGGAACATCCAGAGTTGAGCCATCAATCGTTATTAGATATTCATCATCCTTTTCAGTAATACGCATATAGTATAAATCAGATCCTATCAATATTAAACATACTGCGTTATTCTTTGCATCAACTATCTTTTGATAATTTTCATCAGACATAGTGCCACCATTATCAGGAAATAAACTATTATAATCCAGGTACTGATTGCTCGCCACTATCTCCGACCACGCCCCATTGTTACGCCCGTAGGTTTTTCCGTCCTTTGGAGCTTCCTGCACATAGTTCGACAAGTCGACCTGCGTACTGCCAATATGCTCCGGCTTCCCGTCTATGAATATATACTCGTCGTAGATATCGTTTCCCGACCCGGATTTGGGGACAAGATAGATAACATTACTTTCCCCCGGTTCCGGGAGAGAGTCAACCTTCTGAAGCGTTACACTATTAACGGCTGATATCAAAGACTGGACTTCTTCCTTTGTGTATGTTTCAGACTTTAGATAGTAATTTGTTAAATCGTTTACCGCTTTTGTGATAAAACCGCTATTGTTGGTCAGATCACTTGTTTTGGTTGGTATGACCGGTTCGGCATATTCCATGAACGTACCGGATGAACTGTTGTCTGAATCCGGTACAAACAAATACTTCTTTCCTGAAATAAGCCCAGCAGCGTCAACAAGCACATTACCCGTCCCTGCTCCGGAGGGTCCCGTCTGACCACGGGGAATGAAGAAATTCAAAATGTACTTCGGGTTACCTTCGGGCGTCTCTCCATTCTCAACAACTTCAACTCTGGCTTCTTCCGAAGGATCAAGAGTTGTCGTTGTCCCCTGTTCAAAGACTGCCGGCTGACCGTCTTTGCCTTTAGGGGTAGTCAGGTTAAGAATGTATTTGGGATTGCCTTCTTCGTCTACTCCGTTCTTGGTAAAGCTGCCGGAAGGGGTTTCACCAGAGGTGGCGTTGACGGATTCTAAGATGGGAGTTTTACCACTATCCCCGGCATCGCCTTTGCTACCTTTAGGCAACGACATAGAAATCTCATATATCGGAGAGCCATCAACATCATTCTCTTTAAATGATATTTGTACGGTAGCAGGCTGTCCCGGTTCCAATGTAACAATCTCCCCGACTTCAAACTTGGGAGTTTTCCCGTCTGTACCCGGATCACCGGGGTTGCCTTTTGCCAGGACAAGATTGATATTGTATATCGGATTTCCCGAACCGTCCGCACCTCCAGGTGTCAATGTAACAGATGGAGAATCTCCTTCTGATACCGTACCAATTTTAAACTGCGGGGTTTTACCATCCACGCCTTGCAACGCTTTGATGGTTGCACGAACCGTTTTAAACGTGTTTCCCGACTGCTGAAAGGTCGGCAAAGACGAAATTCCCACAAGAGAATCAACCTCTTCGTACTGCCCCGGATCTTTCGCCGTAGACGCAATCAAATCCTCCACCGCTGCCGCAATCTTCTGCAAGTCTTCCGGCGTGATCGTTGTCCCGTCTGATAATATGATATCTCCTGCTGCCATAGGTGTTAATCTGTTACTGATTCATTAAATACTTGCGCGGAATCGTTTATTGCCTGTGAAATGATAGCAATCTGATCCAAAGGTTCGGTAATACCTGCTTTATCCAAAGAGATGTACATACGACCGTCTTTTTCAATCTTTACGGTTCCAATCCTTAAGTCATTTTTAAGGACATCGGCTCTAACCGACTCTACCGGCTTCCCGGTTTCCTGAACTATGGTGTAATTTAATTTTACACCTGAAACCTCTGCGTAACCGGATCGGTTTCTCGTGTCGTTGGTCAATTCCATACTATTCGCCTTTTAAAAGTTCAACAACTTGCCCATAAGCTCCAACCGTCAAAGCTTTTTCACAGACTCTTTTTATCAAGACTGAATCTTTGTCTTCAATCTCAATTGCTTCATTTGACGGGCTTATACGCACCATTAACTTGTATGCCTCATACTTTTCTTCAGCAGATAGGTTTTCACCGGAAGAAAAAAGTTGTGCACAAATAAGGTCTTTCAAAGATTGGATTTCGCCAGTCTTCGGATTTTCAACTTCTTTACCTTGATAGTTCTTAAAAGATACGTTAAAATTTACTTTCATTACAATTTGTTTTAATTTATTCAAATATTATAGATTTCTATTTCTTCCGAATAATAATATATATGCTTCTTTTGCATTTCTTGCAGAAAATTCATTGTCGGCTAAAGAATATGATTTTACAGTAAAACCCGAAGCAGACATATCCTTGATATAAAAATGCACAGGTTGATCTGAAGCTACATTTACAACAACGGGATATACAGCAGAACCCCCAGTAGCTGTTGTAAACACATAAGTACCTGTTTCTGTTTTTCTTATAGATGTTATAGAAGCTCCGTTCCCCCATCTATATGACATATAGGGGACACCATCAAGTCCAGTAAAATAATAAATAGCGAGCAGGCCAGGCATATTCCATGTTTCACCATCACGCTGATAAATAGAAATAGGTCCTGATCCTTTTATTGCCATACTACCTGTATTACCTATCACATATAGAGCAGTACTGCCAGAACCGTAAGCCTGAAACGATGCTGCTTGCCCTTTATCATTTCTTGCACTCACCATTGTGGCTCCGGCGCTTTCATTCAATCTCGCATATTGGTTGACGCTATAATTTATATCTATTCCAGCATGTCCATCTGTATTTGTCAATCGATAATCCCCGATAGAAAATGCACCTATCGTCCCCTTGTTTGCATAAATTTCATCAACATAAAGCAAATCACTTTGAATATATCCACCAGCTATTAAGGTCTGACCATTAATAATAACATTGGCAAGTTTATTTCCGCTTGTCGTTGCAGATCCCGTCAGTTTATTGTTAATCTCTGTTTGCAAAGCATTGGCTAAATCACCTTTGGTAATATCTGGTCCATCATTAAGAGCGAAATTCTTTAAAGCACTTGAACTAACCTTGTTTGCTATGGTTTGAGCTAAAGAATTTGACAAGTCGGAATCGGTGACATAATCCTCATAAGCCAAATTTCCCAAAGAAGATGAATTTGCCTTTCCATTGATTGTTGACTGCAAAGAATAGTCAAACATGGAAAATGTAACAGCCCCAACAAGATTGATTCTGTTCGCCTGAATCAAGATACCATCTGTCCCGACATTGATCGCATTGACGATAGCCTTTCCACTTTCCATTTCCTTCTTTGCAAACAAAGTAACACCATCCGCCTGCGTGATCCACCCGGCACTTTCTATCGTATTGTTGATATTATCCACCTTCGTAGATATACCGGACATCTGTTCTGCGGTAATCTGCAACTGACTGTCAAAGTGGACATAGATTTCTCCCGTCTCACTATCTACATAATCTTTTGTCGCCAACAGTTTGATGTATTCGTCTGTTTGGTCGATCTGTGTCTGCAACTTGACAATAGCATCCGCAATCTCATCAGAAAACAGCCCTACACCATAAATAAGTATCTCACCGGTGAACCTCAGTTCAAAATCACCTTTCCCGTTCCATTTCCCGACCTTAGACAGCTTTTGATAGCTGTCGCTTTCCGGTAGCTGTTCTTCATGATACAACTCGGTTCCCGGAATACCGAAACCGCAAGAACCGGGACGGAGCACCTTATAGAACAAAGAGAAAGAATACGTCTTTTCTTCTTCTTCCGTGTGATCCGGGATATTCATTATAGCATTCTGCTGAAGGATATACGTGTTCCTTATTCGCAGAACGTTTTGACCGTTGTCATTATAAATATCGGCAACTTGATCCTTTTCTACATAGAAGCTACCGTCCAGCCAAAGATATTCTCCACCTACGTTGATAAAGTGAACGTTATTTGCAGCTGTCCAATAGTTTGTATTCTGGCTGAAAGAAGAGTTTACAAGGATGTTACCACCTTCTGCGGATATGTCGTTACGGATGCTATCAATAAGGCTTTCAAACTTGCCGTTCATGGCAATAAAGGTCTGCTCAATGGTATCTCCGTTTTGAAGAATGAATGTCGAGTTTTCAACGTATATCCCGTTCAAATAAGCCCCATAACCAGACAACTGATCGCCTCTCTGTGTCCTGATTCCTGTCAGGTGTCCAATACGGGCTTTCAACTTGCCTTCGGTGCTGACATCAGTAATACCATCGTACACATCGATAAATGGAGCACCGCTATCGGCCGTTGTCAGATATATCAATCCCTGCCGGTCCGCATCTTCATTGTTACCCCAACGAAGGGCAAAATCTCCGGCTTCCGGTTGTCCTGTCCCTTCTATCAGAGGAATAGCTATATCAAAATAGTCACTGTCTACACCGATACAACGTCCGAAAAGATACTTGATACTGGTCGTTCCCGTCCGTGTCTGTATTCTGACACCGTCACCCTTACGCAGGTTCATAAGCATAAGACCATCCATATCGTCCATATAACAGCGATAACGGTCAGACATCACTTCTACTCTGGCTATTTTGTTGATATCAGAAACAATCTGGCTACCTCCTAAACCGTAAATCTGGGAATAAACAATCTCGTAAGCAGTGAATGTCTTTCGAATAAAGAGGTTGTCCATCTCCCCGGTGGCCGTCGGTGTGTCTATCTGCCATCCCCAACCGGTAAAACCGGATGCAAAAGTTGGCGATCCGGTATTGCCCCCCACATAGATATCACTCCGCACACGAAGCGAGTCCAATATGGCGGCGCCCGTACTCTGGATCTCCCAGCCTTTACCTTCCCAGCCATCTATGAAAATAGAAGAGCCGATTTCTCTTTCAAAATGAATACTGCCTTTAGCTGTATCATTAACATCCTTTCTCAGATATTTCTTATTAAGTTCCTCTGGTGAAGCCCCACCGCCAATAATAGATCCTCCTGTAGATGTTGAACCTTCATTCCTTACATTATCAATGGCATCCCAAATTTTATCAATCGTACTTGCTATAGGTTTATCGCTAAGAGAAATATCGTATGCTGGAATTGATTCACCCTCTCTTATGGATAAACTCTGAATGATAATGCTATAATCAGTACCAAAATCCACATCGTATAATGGGAGCTTCATTCCTTCACGAATCAAATCGTGTAGATTCCCATTTCTGGCCATGTATATCTCATCCACTCCAATATTATAGGTATAGAAAACATGGTCATGTTTCGCCAGACAAGATGTTGCGGCTTTTAATAACCTATCCTCTGCATATTCCACATACTTTTCCGGCATCTTGATATTAAGAATCACAAATCGATCACCAGCGGAAAGATTCTGCCCAGCATTGGGAACTTGAAAATCATCCCTTGTTGATTTATTAAGAGTTATATCATAATTGCCACTCTCTAACTGAACAACATCTACAATCTCAAACTCATAGCCAATAAGACTACCGCTTTTCATTGATATTGTAGCTGTTTCTGTTGTCAGGTAATCTTTGATATTGAAACCTATATTCTTGATTGCAATCTTAAAAGTGCCCTTTGTCTCTGTTTCTTTTGTTATCTGCTCGGCAGCAACCAGTTCATCTATCCTTCCTATATCCGGCAACTCTACCCCCGCTATAGAGGGATAGATGTCTTCAAATACCATAGTGCACTCCCTAATCCCATAAGCCGAAATATTCTTTGATTCAATATAGTTTTTACCCGTTTCAAGATACCCCGGCAACATTAAATTCTTTTTACCGGAAAAATCAGAATCGCGTTTATTGTAATCATCCGGTATATTACGTTCTCCTCCATAAGCGTACAACCGGGTTACTACTACCTCATCAGCATTAACATCCCTTTCTATTTGGTACAACCCGTTATTCTTGCCGTAATAAAAGGTGTGATCCAAAGACTCTTCTGGATAGCCGATTTTTACATTTCTTTTGGATATAAAGAAATTTAGGCCAAACTTCTTGTTTATCATTACAAGAGCATTCCAGCAAGACACATTATCTATTTCTATCTCTGCGTCCTCCGTTTCAACACCGTCATAAACTTCTATTTCCCATCCTGGATAATCTCGATTCATATTTGCTTGTATTCTTTCAGCAAGCGTTTTTGCGGTTCCGACAAAAGAAAAAAAAGGACTTGGCTGATAATGATAATCATTGCCGTACGGCACATAGTCCAACAACTGGCAATTCTGTAATTCGATATCTATAGTCCTAAATATCAAATCATATTTGAAAGCATTTAAGGCACTACCAAAAGATGCGCTTTTTGTCTGAGACGGATCATAATCCAAATAGAACTCTTCTCCCCTATAAGTAATATGATCACCAATGGCAAAGTTTATAACAGAAGGAGATTCGAAGGAACAGGTTACAGTCCTTTCCCCCATAAATGAACCATTGTACTCTAATTCTTTGATTGTACAACGCTCTATTTCGCCCGTTTTGTCATAAATAATCCACCCCATATCACCTTATGATAAATTGTTCTCTCGGTTTGGTTACTCTAAATTTCATTTTAAATACAGCAACATCTCCCAAACTACTATCGCTTGTGAAATCAAAATCGCTAAAACCCTTGAAATAAGCCCCTTTACATCCGGTATTTGAATATGGAGAAAAGATATTAAGCTCTAACCCTTCTGTTGTCATATATCTAAATACGGCAGCCTGTTTAGTCGGAAATGTCCCTTGAGCTCCTTTATACACCATAGATATCTCTGTGTCGTAGGCTTGTAATCTTACAACATCAGGGAAATAAACATCCTCGCCATCTTCATCTATCCAATCGCGAGATGGCAACTCTTTTGTTTCAAGAGGTAAGAATAATGGCACACTGGTTGTTTTAATACCAAAGTCTGCATACAGATCTTTTGTTTCGGATCCATTTGCTTTCTGGAATATTAGCGTATCTCTGTCTGTTGCCATAATATTAAAAAAGAGAGCCTACGATGCAATGGCGTCAACCATTATACCATAGGCTCTCTTTGAAGCTCTTGTTTATTACAAAAGCAAATATAGATACAATCTATTAAATATACAAATATTATAGATTCAATTTATAATACATAATAACAACCCAGATAGCGGTATTGCTATCTGGGACATCCAAACGTGATACGTTGGGTACGAAGCCCCAACATGCGGGTCTATGTTATTTATGTAGCAATATTATCTTCTTCCGTCAATTTGTTACCGGCAATAAACAGCATCACAAGTCCAATTATGTTACCTAAGAAATATTTGCTTTCCGATCCTGCCAGAAGAACCCCGGCCACTAACAGGAATACTAAAGTCAATACTTTCCCGTGCTATTATTTCAGTCTCGTTATCTAATCCGACATATTGGTTGTCATTTTTAACACCTGTAAGTCCGAACGGGGTTTTATGTTCATTCCAGCATCGTATATTTAAATCATTGGCCAATTCCACAATATGTAAAAGTGAATCTATTGTAAGTCTGTTTCTCTTAAAATCGAACTCCTCTGTTTTGAGTATATCCTGAATTAAACTCAGCAGACAGGATGGTAAACAGAATATGCCGGCATCATCTAAAATATTTTTGCCGAACTCTGCTAATACACTTACTTGATCTGCAGTAAGACCTTCGAACTTTGTTGCTAAATCTTTAAATTCCATGATTTTGTAATTATTTTTTTGGTTTATTAATTGGTATAATATTGGCTGTCCTGCATTATAAAGGACTGCTGAATAGGTATGTATGTAAGGTTTATTCTATAGCTGCTATTTTCCCGTCAGATGGATTTCCGCCAAACAGATGGTTGATGTAAGCCAGCCCTTTTTGTGTGACAAGAATTTTTGTGACAACAAAACCCGGATGGCTGTTACGCTCAATGAATTTTTCCTTCATCTCAAAATACCCGGCATTGACAAACCGTTGCTTCGGCTCGTTCCGGTTAGAGAAGAATACGCCTACCTGCCTTAGCTTTTGGAATAGTGTGTTGCGTCCAAACCCCAGCTTGAGGATTTTAGCAGCCATTCCGATATCGACTTTGTCGTCGGTGATGAAGGCGGCATCTGCGAAGTCGGCTTTCGGTTGGAGCTTGGTAATCTTTTCGTCTTTCTGTTCAATTACTTTTTGCTGTTCTTCAATTTGCTTGGCTTGGTCCGCTGCGAGTTGTAATGCTTCGGAGAATGTTTGTGGAACTTTTTGTTTACCAGATTCCAATATTTCTAATCTGTCAATGATTTTTTCACGCAAAACAACATCATAACCAGAGGCGAGAATAAGACACCCTTTTGGGGAGAGATTGAAAAGAGGTCTTTCTTGACCGTTAGCGTCTGTGTATGACCCCAATCCAAAATTGGATTCGGACGCACCTTGCGATAAAAGATTACGAATATCACGCATAACATGAGCGTGCTGCTTACCTGTGACCTCTGCAACTTCAAGGGAGGTCATGCCTTTTTGATTTGGAATTAAATTTCCCATACTTACTATTGTTTGGCATTATAGACAGAAAAACGGCTGTCATTTCCCGTGTCGCCAAACAATAGTAAGATTTTCTCCGAAGAGGAAATATTACGCAGGAAAGACAGCCGTATATTTTTTTTACAAGCAATTAGGCATAAAAAATGCCCAACGAATATCGTGAGCAGTAACCGCGCTCTACGGAGAAAGAATACTTTACTATTGTTTGGCACCGCAAAGGTGGTGCATTTTATCGAAACGACCAAACAAATTCCGAAATATTTCATTTATGTTGTAAAGCATAAATTTTACCCCCCCCCAAAAATTTGCATATATTAACAAACGGTCTTATATTTGCGGCAAATTACTAATCATTAAAAACGTTTTTAAAATGAAGAAGCTCTTATTTATTATGGCAATGATGTTGCCTATTTGGGTTTCAATAAGTTGCTCAGAAGAAAATAAAGAAAAAGCTTTTATTGAAAAGCATTTAGGTGATATTGGAAATGGTAAATATGCGTTTGACATTGAGTGTTATAATCTTACTAAAGTATTTAGTTGGAACCATTCTAAAATGGGTGGCTTTTTTGGTCTTCGTGAAGATAATCTTCCATTTAGTAGTTATTTAATCGATTACCGAATGAAAGAAAAAGATAATGAATATATAGATGAAATGAAGGATTTGTTTATCATTGATTGGTTTAATACCAACTTCCTTTTTGATGAGTATGAATTTGTTAGCCAAAAGCATTTGTTTGATATAGATATTGTGTCAAGAGTAAGAAAGGATTCTCTTAAGGAACATGGGTGGACTATTGATGTTTTGATGACAAAAGATGATAAAATGAAAGAATACGAAGACCATTATATAATAGTAAAAAAAGAAAAAATTCCCGTTACTGAATATACTTATAAATTAGATAATAGTAAACTATCTAAAATTTGTATAGTCAAACATCCAGAAGATGGCTACAAAATAGTTATGCTAACAATAGATGGTGAATCTATAATAAAAAGATAGTACGATGACTCTCGAATCGGAACTAAAGAAAATATACCTTACCAAAGGTAAGAAACTATAAAAGCAAGCAAAGCTATAATTACGCTTATCGCTTTCCAAGGAATCGGATTACGCAAGTTTGGATTTTCTATTAAATACAGTCTACCATAAACAGATACCTTGGCAGTCCAAACCGTATTGCCCCCTCTTACAAAAGAGGCATCTACAAGCCCCTTTCTCTTTAGAGAGTGAACACAAGTGTTGAACACATGCAACGGGTACATGGATGGGCAATTAGCTCCACATGATTTCACAATCCTTAGCACCTCTTTCTCTTGCTTTGACAACTTGATCCGTTCCATAGACTTTTCGTTTCCTGCAAATTTACGAATATATTTCCTTTGATTTCTATAACTTTATATACGAAAAGGAATGTGTCGCAAATTTCTACACAATCCTTTTGTCATGCCTAACAGGAACCCCAGAAATTTTTGAAGCAGAAAAGAAAACAATGAAAAAATTATGTTATTCACTCTTTTTATGGCAATAAACATCGTTTGTTATTTTTTTTTGCCTTACATTTGCAAACGAGACTATCTTAACATAGTTAAACTTCTATTGAAGAGAAATATTATGAACCAAGCTGTACAAACAAATTCAAGTACAAAATTAACTAAAAGGAAAAGCGAACGTTTAGGCTGGAAAAGCCTTGCGGAGCGTGATAGGAGACCTTTGTCTGAAAGAATAGGAGAAGGGCGTAGGGTTTATGCAAATACCAAGAAAAGTACTTTTGTATTAGTTCCTTAGTTATGTTTGATAATATACGTCCTTACGAATTAAAAAGGATACAAATAGACCACTCTCCGAAAATAAATGAACTTTTCGAAGAGTGTTTTATTTATAAGTTCTTCACTGATGAACAAACTAAAGGTGGAAAGACGAGATATATTGCAAGGGCAGAAGTGTATGGTGAAAGTATTGCTGTAAAATTTTATCCTCAAAGTGCAGATGAAGAACATAGATATAGTGCAAGCACAAACCGCTTTACTTTTAAAGGGGTAATTAAAGTAATACTAACATGCGCAAAACTAATACCCGAAATGATGGAAATTTTCCCAAATGCATCTTTTGTTATAAAAGCATCGGAAGGTATAGATTTGCAAACCAACACAGAAGAACAAGAATCCAATAATCAACGATTCAGAATATACAAGTATGCACTGAACCAAGTGATTGGTAATGAAAATTTCCAACATTATGAATATCCGGATATTAGTGTCTATTTTCTTATAAATAAAAGGGATTGTGATGATTTAGAAGATAAGCACGAACGCATAAAGAAAGAGTTGATAGGGAAATTTAACTTGGTGGATTTGTAATAACCAACCAATCCTATGGTCAGAGGCTTTTTGTGCCATTCATTATTGAATCCTTATCGCTTTCCCGCTCTTTCCTTGTGTAATGACGCTCAACAAAGAAGTCTGTATGGCTATTGCGCTCTTTTGAATTTCAAGTGCTGCATCAGCATTGATCTTTGTATTATCGGCAATGGCATTTAGTTGTTGTAGTTGAGCTTGTGCCGTAATGCTCATCGTAGGTAACAGATTACCCGCTATATTCTCCAACAAACTACGCTTTACACTCACATCATGCCGGATAGCGTTCAAATAACTGCCTAAAACATTCGCTTGATCCTCTGTTATCCCCTTAACGCTTTGAGATAGCCCGTTTTGCTTTTCATTGTCAGGAGTGTAAATATCCCAGCCTTTTTCTTTGGCCATTTTTTTGTACTCTTCCATCAATTTCATAGCCATCTCTTGCTGAGCCAAAGCATCGTTCGTCATGCCTTCCATTACTGAGGTATATCCTTTGAATTTTTCTTCATCGCTCAATTCCTCATTTTTAGTAATTTCAAGCATTCTTTCTTGAGCATTTTCCATTATAGGACCCAATGTGGCAGAGTATATCATATTAGTGGCCAACTTCTCCAGCATATCCGATACAGAATCAGTAAATTTCTTTGCCGCATCTGTCCCGTTTTCAAAAGCGTCAACCAGAGCATCCATCATTGTGTTACCCAAATCTCCAAAAATACCTGTCAGATAGTTTTTTACACTATCCAGAGCTTCTTCGTAAGTACTCCAGTTATCAAGCATCTGCTGTAAATAACGCTGATTTTCTTCGCTTAGCTTTTTAAACATGTCCGAATTGACAAATTCAGCCAATGCGTCCATATTTACAGAGCTGTCCTCGTTAAATAGTTCGGGGGCTGCATCTTTTAAAGAAGCATATTTGGCACTTCTGAACCATGTTGAATGTCTGATTTGAACTTGCATGTTGGCCAAAGATTCCTCTAAAGAATCAAATGTTTTATCTAAATCAATATCAAAGATATTCGCCACCTTGTCTGATACATCCTCATAAACTTTTCTGTTTTTAATATCATTCAAAGTGCTTTGATAACGCATTAGAGCATCGCGGGCAGCGTCTATATTATTCCTAGCGTTAGCCCATTCATCTGTTCCAAATATGGTATCATATTCCCCGCTATCTATGCGTGCATTCTCTTTAACTTTCTTTAATTCGTCATTTAGCTTGGCAACTTCTTTCCTATATTCAGCCATATAATCCGTTCGATTAAAAAGACCGAATATTCCGGTGACAACCTTTAGCCCGGCTGAAATAGCAGTAAGAATCACAGACGCCTTATTTAAAGATTCCATATTGGTTTCTATAGACTTTACGGCATTAGCCATCTGTAAAAGCGAAGAGGTCATTTGACCCGCCTCTTTGATTATTTTACCGGCAGTACCACCTACTGAATCACCTATTTCAATAAAAGAATCATTAACCTTATCAAGAACTTTGTATAGCTCTTTCCAGTCCTTTATCTTGCCCTTATTATCGTCTTTCCCCTGAGCTTCACGTTCACCTCTCTCTATCTTATCAAGTTCTTCTCTTATCTTAACAAGCATAGCACGATAAGAAGCCAGTTTTTCCCCGTTATCAGGATCAGATATCTCGGCCTTCATCAACTCCGCTTGGGCTTCAATAAGCATCTTTCGTAGCTGCTCTAGCCCTATACTCGATAATTTATTAACCCAAGATTGAAATGTATTTTCTCTTTGGGCCATTTCCACGTCTAAGCGTTTTAGCGCTTCGTCCTCCTGATAATAGGTTTCTTTTATCGTATCTGCTGATGCACCGGATTTGAACAGCACATTTCGTTTCTTTGCATACTCCTGTTCGATTGATTTTCGTTTTTCCAAATATCCTTGAAACTCTTTGGCCACACTGTTAAAATAATCTGTCACGCTCTTTGTGTACAGTTTATTCTCCGTCTCAACAAGTTGCTGGATTATGTCTTGAAATTCAGAAGGAAGGTCATTTATTCCTGTTATAGACGATTTAAATTCACTTTCCTTTTTACCTGGATTCTCCTTCATCCATCTTGCTTTTTCTGCCTCCTTGTATTTTTTTACAATTTCATTTGTCTGCTTGTCAATTTCAGACAAACGCTTTTTATGATTCAAATTTAATTGAGCCAGTTCCTTTTCTCCCCCTTCAGCCATAGAGTTGACTACAGCCTGCTCTATCTCTAATTCGGCTTTAACTCTGAAATCTTTCAATGATTGAAGCTGATTTTGCAATATATCAGACCAATTCTTAGTAGATTTAGTCTCTTTATTATCAATTGATATATTGAACTTGTCAACGACCGATTGAAGCTCTTGGATACGCCTCTTGTCCGCCTTTATATCATCCTCAGAGAAAAGTCCTTTCGTCCCCTCTTTCCGGGCCAGTTCGTCTTTTGCGTCGCTCAACTCATCCTTTAGTTTCTTTAGCCATGAGGCGTAATCATCATCCTCTTTTGGCACTAGGTGCTTCAAGCTATTATTCCCGGACACGAAATCAGCTACGGACTTTCTCCATCCTTTTAATTCCTCTTTCAATCCATTGATATTCTTGTCACTTTTGCCTAAATTATCAAGAAATTCTTTCGTATTTTTAGAAGACTCCTCTAATTTTTTTAATTCATCTTCGTACTTTATGACATTATCGGCCATTTCGGCGAGATCCTTGTCTGTCACATAGCCAAAATAAAAGATATCTTCCATATTGGTGGCCTCCCCGACATGGAAGCGTCCGCTTCCGTTGCTGATCACCATGTTTATGTATTTGATCTTGTCCCGAAGCTCTTGTGCCCTCTCTTCCGCCTCTTTTAAGCCTTGGCGTGCTGATATTTCATAATTACGCTTTTGTTCGGCATTCAATTCTCGCATTTTCTGAACAGACAACTGTAATGATCCACTATAAGCATTTACCTCCATAGCGGCACCTTTAAAATGAGATTTAAGAGAAGCTGTTACGGTTTCCAATCTCTTTGATTCCTCGGTTGTCTTATTCTGCTTGTTAGATAATAACTCGTATTCATCTATTAGCTTTTCCATGCCCTTATTTTCCTCGAAATTGGTTTGGAGCTTACCAAGCGATTCATTTAGATCCGTTATTATTTCTTGCGTCTCTTTTGCTTTATTTGAAAACAGTGTATAAGAACCTATCAACCCTGCAATGGCAGAAGCTACCAAAATTATAGGATTAGCTTTCATTACTGTATTCAAAACTTTTTGTACAACAATTTGAGCTTGTGTAGCTCTGGTTAACATTTGGGTTGATCTGAGGAAATTTATCAGACCACTAACACCTAATGAGGAATTATAGACCTTTTGGGCAACTGTCAATATCATAATAGCCGCCTTATAGCTTCCATAAGTCGCCACAACGGTTAATATAATATCCGATAACTCCTCCCAATTACTCATCGTATCAGTTATCAGGTCAAGTCCCTTACTCAACGTGCTGTTATTGCTTTCGGCTATATCAGCGAGCATCACATCGTAGGCATCACGAAGGTTTGACAACTTACCGGCAAGCGTATCAGCAAGAGCACCTTGCATATTATAGAACTGGCCTCCTTCATTCGTCAAGTCCCAGAGCACATCTTTAACCATCTGAAAAGACACCTCCCGTTTGGATATCTTATCAAATACATCTCCTACCGTTATTCCGGTTTCTCCAAGTTCCTCAAACTTTTTTCTTAGTTGCTCCAACAACGGAATACCGGCCTCCGTGAACTGACGAAGCTCTGTCCCTTTCAAGAACTCAGCGGATCGCACCTGTCCATAAGCAAGGATGATACGTCCCATATCCACACCTACGCCGGCAGAAATATCTGCCAGTCGTTTGGTGGTGTCATACATTTCCTCATAGGGGATATTGAAGGCGGCAAGCTGTTTGGTATATCCAGCAAGTTCTTTAAACTCAAAAGGAGAAACAACTGCAAGTTCTTTGATCTGACCGAATAGCACATCTGCTTTGGTGGCATCCTTAAACATCGTCTGTAACGCGACACGCTGCTTCTGAAATTCTCCACCAATTTCGATTATTTGAGTCAAGAATCTTTCTGCCGCATATACGGAATATATATTCGCCAACTGATTGCGGAGTTGAACCGCAAGGTTGAATTGCGTACGCATATTCTTAGTTATCCCTCCAAGTGATCCTGCGTACTTATTAGCAGAAGAGGATGTATTACTATACTCACCCCGCAGCTTCCTGACTTGCTCTTGTAGCTTTTTTATCTTCTCCCGGCTTTCATCATATGAGTTCTGGATACGCTTGTTTATCTCTTCTATTCTTTTAGCGCGTACATCACTAGCGGATACATTTGTATTTATTCCAGCTTTGGCAATAGCGTCTTGGATCAGTTTAGTAGTATTAGCCTTATCCACGACGACATCAATCTTAAACTGTTGCCCTCTCAATGCATTCTCTATAGAAGATTTCAAAGATTGACTATTTAAACCAACTTGAACATTCAAGTCTTTCAAACGTTTCTCAACAGCTTTTATATCTTTGTCTGTTAGGTCTTTTAATCCTAATTCGAACCACATTTTACCCAGACTTCCCATAACGCCTTTACTTTTTAATAATAAACTGGGAAAGATCAATTACCGGCTTTGCTCCGTCCTTATATTTATCTTCCCACTCTTTTGTTTTTTTGATTACTTGTTGCTTGCTTGGTCGTTTAGAGTCACCGCCTTTTTTATCCCTTTTACCACCTTTGTCCGTCCCATAATTTATGACAGGTTTGTCTATAGTAAGAAGTTCGATCTGAGCGCAAGAGAGGACGCATCTATACTCATACATGGGAATAGTTAAAAGCCCGAAAAAGAAAGACCTTGAAGCCATTAAATTAGGGTGTTTTTCCCCTATTGTCCAGGCTTCTCCGTACGCTGTTCGAGAAGGATACGATCGGCTTCCTCCTTCTTCATATTCATTTTCGAGTCTCTCATCGCGGTCGCTAATATGATACACATCCAATAATCCTGTATGAGCGATGCTTCTTTTTTTTTACCTTCTGTTACAATGGAAACAATTACTTCCGAAGGAACATGATGATACAGCCATCTCCACAGTAAGGAATACAGGAATGTGATCGAAAATAAGCCATTCAAAAGGATTAAAGCAGCCGTTCGTGCTGGTACTTCATTGTCATTTTTACAGTTCAATGAAACATCAGTTATCCTTTCCAACGTATAGGGACGCATCCATCCTATATTGAAATTCATTCTACCCCAACGAATAGTACTCTTGGAGGCAGTTCGTACCTCTTGAAATATCTTTTCATCCTTCCTGGAAGGCTCTTTGATTCTATCAGCCATACTTATTGTCATCAATAGAATAATGGCGGAACTTGAATTATGCAACATAAGCTCCGCCGTCAGTGAATATATTAAGCAGCCTGTTTCTCCAAAATAAAGATGTCTGATCCATCCTCGTTCTCCAACGGAGTTACGGTCACATTGAAATATGCCGGATTATCACCATCCGCAACGACGAGACTTCCGTACATTTCAATGCTGGGTAAGATTACGATAACATCCTTGTTATCACTCATCATGATAAGAGCGCCTGAGATTTTCTTAGGAGCCATACTATATGCAGCACCGGAATAACTTTCATCTTCGGCTAAATTGGAGGTCGAAACAATTTCCTCTTTCTTATCCATGAACAAGTCATTAATAATTCCTTTCAAACTGGCTACTTGAAGAGAAATATCCGAATCTCCTTTTTCTGTTCTAGTCACCCAGTTAGCACCTGTGGTCAACTTTATTTCTGTTGTTTCCGGTTCTCCTGTATTAAACGTTACTCCATCTGATAATACAGGTAGTTCCATGTCTACAGTAATAGCAGAAGCCAATTTTGAGACAGTCAAAGGAGTCTTGCTATAATACACTTCGTCCATTTTATTAAAAACGGCTCTAAGTGCACTCAATTGATTGGTAACAGTTATTTTTGCCATGTCTTTTTATCTTTTATTGTTAATACTTATATGAATCTGTTTGATTTATTTTTAAATCCGCATTGATCAACCAGTGAGAAAAGCCCAATCCATCATCTCCTTTAAGAACCAACACCGGGTTCGTCACACAAAAACGACCATTGTTTGCTTTTATAGGGAAAAGAGAAATTACCGAATCGAGCATTGTTTGTAATCGGGGAATGTTTTCCAACCCATTCTGTTTATTCCTTGCAGCAAGGTCTATGCGAAGGGTTGTACTTTGTAAAACATTACTGTCCGGGACATTAACAGGCATAGAAACGACTATGAAATCAGCCATTTGTTTCTGGCTTGCGGCTTTACGATTACCGGCTGATACATCCTTGCTGATACCGGCAAACAATGTACAGACCTCCTCCAATATTTGGGATATGTAAAAACGACTCACTCTCATACTTTCATCGGTTTTAGTTCTTCTAAAACTATACCATTAGCCGATTTATAAGTATCGGTCAGAACATTCAAATTCCGTACATTCTCAAGATATTCGGAATATTCCGTGCCAGTAGTCATTACGACAGAAAAGCCCTTTTTAATAAAAGGTTTGTAAGAGGAAAGAAAATCAGCCGCCGAATCAGCACCTAATTCACCGTCAACATCCACTTTCCCTATAACAGAACGAGCTTTTCCTTCATAAGGCTTACTTAAATAAACCCGTTCACCCTTTCGTACTTTAATATGTACAGGCTTGCGCATCGTATTTCCTGCAATCACCATTCCCATTAATCCACCATTATAGTAGATACCGCAGGCGTAAGATGTTTGCGTATTACCCGTAAATCCATCAAATTCTCTTTCACTCAAAGCATGGTCTATCAAATCGGCACATGAACGTTCGATTACAGCATACAGATAATTATTAATGATCTGTTTTGCTTTTTTCATTCCATCATTAAACACCTTTCTGTTATCTTCCATTTCTTTAGTTTTTAGAGATATTGAAAAATACTTCCGTCCCAAAGTTGGAAATGTTCACATCTGTTATAAGAATGTCCATCCACAAGTTTACTCGATCCTTTACATCAATCATATCGCCAGGCAATATCCCTTCTACGAATCCGGGTATTGAAACTCGGTAATCTGTCTTAGGAACATTATCGGAATAAAAATTACGGATTGATGTATTACTTTCTTTCCGGCATTCACCTTCGTAAAGTATAACCTTCTCGCCTTCCGAAAACTGGGTTGCCCCGGTTATCCGATAGATTGTGCAAGTATGCGGGTATCTTGGATTACTAACAGCCATATCCCTTCCTCCAAATCTTCATTCCCCTGGCATGAACACGCGGCCCTAATTGGGTATAGCGAATCTCTCCATACTGAGCATAAATACTATTGGCTATCGCGGTCCACCTTCTTTTGTCCGTTTCAGATATCTGTCCTCCTCCTTCCTTATGTTTCCAATTCCCATCCGCATCTTCGACGCTGACTTTCACACTTGGCATATTGGAGCAGGCCATATACACATCCGCTTTCAACAACATCTTTGTTTTCAAGTCCAAGTTTGAAACCAAAGAATCAGGCTGAATTTGACGATCAGAAAGGATATTAGCAATCACTTCATCACTCAAATCCATATTCACGATACCACGAACATATTGTTCTGCTGTACGCTCGATTTTTTGAGAATCGCTATTCATTGTCAAGCTCCTTTAATATCCAAGTAATAGAACCAGCGGACTTTGTTTGGAACCACCAACCCTGTTACCTCCGACTTGATCACCTGCGTCATTGTTTCGTCGTTGAACAATTGTCGGATTAATGTGCGCCCTCCGTCATACAAGGCTGTACGCACCCCCGGAGTTTCCATATAGATAGGTTTACCACACTGGACGTCTCCCAATGCGTCATTGGGCACATAAACCAACACACCTTCATTAAAAGAACGTAGATTTGTATACTGAATCTTTTTAGAAGTCTTATCAAATTTCTCTACTGCCGACACGGAATCAACAACTCTGATCTCTGCCCCGACACGTGTTTCTATGAATCTTTTGATCGTGTCATCATCCACCAATGCTCCGAAAGCTGTAATGTTCGCATCGTCTGTAATATCAGGGCGATTATACATGACATACATCTTACGGAAATAGGGCAAAGCTATCAAATCTTCATAAGTCACACGGTCGCATTCCCAGTGTCCGGCAGGGGCAAAATCTACATCTATAGCTTTGCGCCGAACTTCCCGCATGATCTTGATCGGATCAATCGTATTACTCGTGACTTCCGAAGCCTGCGATACAGTATCGCCTGATTTAGTATACCATATAGATTTCTTGATATTTTTAGCAGGGACACCGAAATCAATCTGCAAGGCGATGCCTAACGGATTGTTCGACGCATCGATCACAAGCTTTCCCTTATTGGATACGATCTGGTGGCGTTGATATAGGAATGTGTTGTAATTACCTCCCAACAAATCATCCAACCCATTAAACAACAGCTCCATGACCGTATCTTCGATCTCCGACGTAGAGCGGCCAATGGCATCCATGAGCATCATTTTTTCACGCAATATTTTGCGGCTTAAAACGACTTCATGCTTGAATGTCGGAAGACCTCCCATCTTTAATTGCATTCCGTCAGTCGATTTAGTCGCACCATCGGAATCAATATCCACGTAGGTAGCCATTGTATAAGGGCGGATGGTCGCTTCTATCTGCTCGTAGGTGGGATTAATCGGAATATTGGGATTTAACGGAAACCCCATTTGGGCAAAAGTCGCCTCCGCATTGTACTTATCGGCGAACATGTCCTGGATATAGGCTTCCAGCGGTTTTTCACCGGTATAACCCATCGCCGCAAGTCCTTTGCCTACAATATCATAAAATTGTTTATCTCTTGTATACATAACTTATTCTCCTTTCTTTTCAATCCTCATGTACAAACTCAATCATAGGCAACTGCTTTTCCACGGAAGCAGGAATACCTCCTCCAGCGACACGATCGGCATAAATGCGTCCCGCATAAGCTACTGCGCAAGTTGCCAAAATACAACCATCAGGAATGCAAACATCTTCGAAAATCAATCCGTTCACATCCACCAATGCGCCGGTTGCTATAACCCCCTTCGCTTCAACCGTCCACTCTGCTGTTACACCTGTATCTCCGACTATCAATTGATGCCCAGAAGTTGTTTTGGCCGCCTTTTGAGTAAACGTAACCGTATCTGCACTAAGTGCGACATTCCATTCTGTGAGTTGTGCCTTGATTGCTTCGATTTTTGCTGCAACGGACGAAGCTGTATTTTCGGTTGTTGTCACAGGGATTTCTACATATATTCCATTTAGAACAAGTAGCAAATCTCCGTTTTTGGTACATCCTTTTGTAATTTTCAGCTTCAAAACCTCCTTTGCTCCTGTAACGCCATCAGACGTAATGATCTGCACCTGCTTCCCCGGACCATTGAATTTAACCATTGTCCCGGCAGGTATCACATCTCCAGGATCATAGCCGCTGGTATCTATTGTACCACCACCCTGATAAAGCTTGTCAACCCTTGACCAAACAGGGAAATAACCTCCAAATCGGGATTGGAATTGTCCAATCGTATTAAACGTTCCTAATTGTCTCATTTTCTTTTTTGCTTTTTAATGTTTTTATTCCGCTTTGGGGAGCTTCCCTTGCGCCCGCATCTTGGCCTTGAATGCTTCTCGCTTTTCTTTAGCACCTTCTGGGTCAATTTGTTGCATCCTGCTTCCACCATAAGGAACAGCACCGTCTCCTAAATACGCTTTCAGTTTGGATTCGTACAACTCCTTGGCTTTTGCCTCTAAAGAAGAAGCATCCATTCCCTCCTTGTACTCTACCATTTTGACCGAATCTTCCCAAAGTTTCTTATTGGATACTTTTAAGTCTGTCGACCTTTTCAGTATCGTCTCACGCAAACCTTTCTCAAAAGAGTTCTTCTTTTCTAATTCGCGTTCTCTCTCAATAGTTTCAAGCCGTTTCAATAAATCACCGTTACCGTTGTCTCCAGCCTGTGGACTTACTGGCGGGGTGAGAAGCTGAGGTTCACCACCTTTAGGCTTGTAGTTCCTCGCAAACTCGGCCTGTTCAAAACGCATCTGACCTCCCATAGCCTTAATTACATTAGCTTGAGATTGGTAAAAAGAATCGTCTACCATTTCATCCGATGTGATTGTAGGTAAAAGGGCATCAAGATAAGCGTCAAGTGTCCGAGTGGTAACTCCGGTGTCTCCGAAGTATCCATTTGTGCCGGGTTCTCCGAGCACATTTTTTAATCCTGTCAAAAGGGTCTCTTTTTCCATTTCTTTTAAATTGTTTATAAACAAAAAAGCCGACTATAACGAATTTAATCGTTACAATCGGCTCTCTATGAAGCTCTTTTAAGCGGAAGCGATAGGAATTGGAATCTTTAATACCTCTTGGTTTGTTACATTAACAATGTAAAGCTTTCAACCTTCTATCGACGCTTCCTATTCTGTTATGGTTACATTTACATAATGCTTACACCTAGTACATTTTATCCTAAGCATGGCCATGCCTGATACATATTGGATATCAGCCATCATTTTTCCACAATACGGACATTTCGCCGCTTGAGTTCGGACATCTAAGCCATCTTTGTCTAATCTTGCTACTACTTTAAGCATATATTTTATATGTTACACCGCAAATATATAGATAAAATCTATAAACGCAAAACAAACAATAGATTTTATTTATATATTTGCAATACATAAAACAACAGAGTTCCTAGAGAGCCGACAGGACATTATTTCAATGTCTTATCGGCTTTTTTTATTATGGAAGTATTAGAGAAAGACATAAAAACAGATTTTGGTGATCCTGTATACTCTTATGAGTATATAGAAGCGCTTCGTGTGTCTGATAGAAAGAAAGCGAATCCTCTAAAAATAATCGCTCAAAGAGGTTGCCAAGAAAAGTTTCTAGCTTCCTCTTCCGATATTACCATCTTCGGGGGATCGAGAGGAGGATCAAAAAGTTTCTCTTTGCTAATGGAATCATTAAAAGATATCTACAACCCATATTACAATTCCATTTTGCTGCGAAACGAGAAGGATGACCTACTTGACTTGATCAATACATCATATATACTATATGGGCAGATGGGGCAATATAATAAGTCCATCAGCGACATGACGTGGTATTTCAAGAATGGCGGCAAATTGAAATTCTCATATCTAGCAGACTCATATGACGACTTCAAGAAGAGATTTCAGGGAAAACAATATTCATTTATAGGTATTGATGAGATAACGCACTGCTCATATGAGAAATTCAAATACCTGATAACATGCAATCGTAACGCGTACGGGATAAGAAACAGGTTTTACGGGACATGCAACCCTGATCCAGATAGCTGGGTAAGAAAGTTCATAGACTGGTGGATCGGGGAAGACGGACTGCCTATCGATGAACGTGACGGTATCATTAGGTATTGCTTCATGGAAGGAGATTCCCCTGATTCCATATATTGGGGTAACACCCCGGAAGAGGTCTATAACCAATGTAAGCACATTATTGATCCCTTATGGAAAGACGCTTACGAGGAATTGGGTTTCAATAAAGTGACAATGTACGTCAAATCTGTGACATTCATACAGGGAAGGCTTGAGGAGAATATAAAACTAATAGCCTCTGACCCTAATTACGCAGCCAACCTGTCACAGCAAAACGAGGAACAAAGAGCGAGGGACCTAGAAGGTAACTGGAACTTCAAGGCCACAGGGGACGATCTTATCAAGATGTCGGACATGGATCGATTTTATAGAGCTTCGGCCCAAATAGAGAAAGGTATCCGTTACGTATCAGCGGATATCGCTTTTGAAGGTGGGGATTTCTGCGTTATGTGGTTGTGGATAGACCTGCACATTAAGGACGTATTTGTCATGCGCGAGAACTCTGCAAATACAGAAACGATGTTCATGGCAAAACTCAACGAATGGGGGGTACGCGAAGAAAACGTTATCTATGACTACTGGGGAGTAGGACAAGCCATATCCGGTCATGTCAAACGCGCCGTCAAGTTCACCGGAACCCAAAAGCCAGAAAAACAATTTGAGAATTCTTACAAGAATGTCAAATCGCAGTGCGCTGAAATGTTAGCCCATTACATTCAAGACGGTAAGATTTCTATCGAACCGAGGTTACTGGATTTGAAATTCTCCGGCAAGAAAGGAAAATACCAAAAAGTCGCCCTAAAAGACATCCTGATGAAAGAGCGCAAGTGTATCAGGCATAAAGACAATTCCAATATAGGGGGATTTGAGCTTATAAACAAAGAAGGGATGATCAAAGCCGTAGGATATTCCCCTGACTTTTTCGAATCCCTTATCTACCGTATGTATTTCGAGATAAACAAGAAAAAGATTTTTAAACCCAAAGGGATGCTAAGGTACGTATCCTATAAACCATTTTGATCATGGATAAAAGAGATATCAAAACAAAAAGACCGTGGAGAAGAGTCAGACCGGAAGGCTATATGCGACATGGTACATATATGGCAGAGAAAGAACCTTTGCTGACAAATGATCCTTGTCTTTATACATTTATGACGCAATCGGATTTTATTAGAGAATACTATCCTTCTGGACATATCATAAATGACCCTAATATTTATCCTGACATCTACAGAATGGAAGAGGGACCCGTATATGATGAAAACGGAGAGCCGACCGGCAAAATGCAAAAACGCCTGTACAAAGAGCTTGTTCCCCGTTATTCTTTTGCCTTCCAACAAATCATCACAGTAAAACAAATAGTACATTTATGTGGCAATGATATCCAATTTGAATTCGTAAAAGAAAAAACATCAGAAGAAGAAGAAAAGAATTTTTACCTTTTCCGGGAAGGATGGCTAAAAAAAGATATGGAAATAGCATTCTTCGATGCTGTCAAATCAACAAAAATAACTGGAGATACAGCCATTGTCGGATATCTCCGAGAAGGAGTGTTTGGTTACAAAACGCTATCTTTCCAAAATGGAGATACGCTTTATCCCCATTATGATCCAATAACAAATGATCTCCTCGTTTTTGCCCGTTCTTATTTCGATTACGATGAAAACGGGAGCCGGATTACTGAATGGCTTGAATTATGGGATAAGACATATCTTTACCGTTATAAACGATCAGAGCAAGGAGCCAAAGGGATTCTTAACAACATATTAAGCCTATTCGGAGTAGACGGATATGAGTTGAAAGAACAATCACCTCATGGATTTCCATTTATACCCGTTGCATACCATAGAGATGAAGATGGTCCATGCTGGTCGCCATCTCAAGATGCTTGCGATGGTTATGAAATGTCATTTTCGCAAATGGCACAAAACAATCAAGCATTCGGATTTCCTATCATGTATCTACAAGGAGAAGGTGCAGATTCTATGGCAATGCAGCATGATTTAAACGGTACAATTAAAGTTATAACTGGGGGACCGGAAGACAAAGCTTCTTTTCTGTCTCAGCCGAACGCATCAGAATCATTTAGCAAACAGCTTGATACATTATACAAAATGATCTATGAGCAATCGTTTGCCGTTATTCCACCGGAATTAAAATCAGGAGATTTACCTGCTGCCGCATTAAAAATTCTATATTCTCCTGCCTATGAAAAGGCAATGATAGATTCAGCCGAATACCAACCGTTCTTAAACGATCTGGTAAAGATTTTCATGTTCGGATTCGGAGTTGAAATGAAAAAGACGATAGATTTCATGAACCTGCCTATTAAATGGTGGATCAAACCATACATTCATATCAATGAATCGGCTATGGTTGCAGACCTCGCTTCGGCTGTTCAAAACGGTTTCATATCGAAGCAAACTGCATCCGAACGTATTCCGATGTATTCTACAGCAGGAGAATGGGAAAGAATTATCAGAGAGGCAAAGGAAGAGCAACAAAATGATTTACTAAGTCAAATAAAATTAGCAAATGCCAACCGAGAAGCAAATACAGGAAGCTAAACTGTTTCTTCAAACGAGAATTGAAGCAGAGATTAGTGCGAAGAATAATATTGAGGAATATATGATGGAAGCCGCGCGTGAAATCATAGCAATTTCTCAAAAATACAATATTCCTCCGCGCTTATTCCGTTTCGGTTTTAATGAGTCGCTTCGAAAGGAGGTAGATAATGTCATCAAAACACTAAAAGAGAACATCATTTATGCGACAGAAACTTTATCGGTCTATGACAGGGAAGATGATAAATACTCCATTCTAATCTATCTCAACAGTGATAAATACGGGAAAACGTTTAAAGAGAGAGTTAATGAATATGCCAACCGATATAAATTCGAATTAGAAGCCGCGATAGCAGCAGGAATATTCTTTGGCAAAACCGACAAAGAGATATTATCCACCATTAAAAGAAGCTTGTCCATGCCCTACAATAATCAGTATATCAAGGGTTCATTCGACAAAGGACTATCGGCAACGCGCATAGAGACAAAAGGCATAAGCTATGGAGTTGGGAAAAGTAGCTCGGCGTACAATCTCTTAACCTCTTTGTCAAGAAACGAAATTGCTTTGACTTGGATGTGGTGGTATGGTAAACAGGCATTGAAAAAAGGTGCTACAGGTTTTTATTCGTTTCGGGGTAGCTCATACCCTTGTGCATTATGCGATGATATGGTGGGGTTCCACCCCATGCAAGACTATAGGTATCAATGGCACTTGAATTGTCGATGTTATTTTGTATTCGTGTAACACATAAATTATGAAATACTTATGGATTATTCAAAGAGTATAAAAACAGAAATAAAGAAAGCGAAAATATCAATTGAAGAAAAAATTTTCGCCGACCTCATGTTGGCAGGTTGGAAAGACAATGATGCTTATATAGCAGCTTTCGGCTACAATATTAATTTGTCGGATAGCTATATCAAGTCACAGATGCGTACTACAATAAACAATCCAGATTTCGCCAAATACATGGAAGCGACAAGCAAAAAGAAGGAGAAAAAGGAGATAAATTTAGAAAATAGCGATGACATCACCTTGGAAGAAGCCTTATCCTTGGCGACCAAAGAGGAAACCTTAAAAGGCCTCATTATCGCCAAGTCAAAAATGAAAGCGGGTTCCAAGGAATGGCTTGATGCGACAAAACTCATTGCCGACTTACAGCAGATGAAAAAAGATATAGTAGAAGAGGAAGATACTACTGTACATTACTACCTACCACTTACATGCAACAGATGCTCTTTGTATCTGACAAACAAAAAGAAAAACAACAATCATTAAATATTAAAATTATGGCAACAACGACAGTAAATTTTCAACAAGATGGCAGCGATTATATTTCTGATATCATCATAGCCCAATCCAACACATTAGCGTTTAGGATCAAAGTTGATAAACCAGGAAGTATTATTCTTGAAAGATCAATCACAGGTGATAATTTTATATCAGAAATAGGATTGCCACCTTCTCTTGTTCCAGGAGATACTCTCTCCATAGAAAAGAACATAACAGGAATTGTAGCTCAACAACAACTCCGTTTCCGTTTTCGGAATTGCAAACCTGTTTCAATATCCGTACTGCAATGATAACTCTCAACAACATCAATTTATCCAGCATTGATCTTTCGGGCATAGACTTGAGAGGGATAAAGCTGGGACTTGGAGGACGTGGTGGCGGTTCCGGCGACGGCTTCCCGGTGCTTCCGGGTGATGTTACGCGTTGGCATTTTGGCGGCCTGACCAACGAGATGATGTCGGCTATGGACGATCCTCGGATTGAGGATGCGGACCATAAAGGTAGGTTCTTATCCTTCAAGAATTTCGCTTGGTCTGGGATGAGTGGAGTAGGTGGATATGTAGAAAATTATAATAGATGGACGAAATCTGCCGTTAGAGCAGATATAACTTTTACTGATCATTCCTTTAATGTAACTTCTGTTAAAATCAATCAAGCACAGTTTTATTATCAATCGTCTGGCGGAGAACAGCCTTTTACAGTTCCTTCCGGCACGGTGATTGTAAAAGGTTTAACAGATGGACAAGTATTAGAATACATCTATACAGACATCGAAGGAAGACACGTCTTTACAGTTAAAAATGATGGCATATACACTTTACCAAGTTTTGAATTTATTGCTAAAGGGGCTTATTATGGTTTCCAATTTAATAAAGTCCAAGAATCTTGCAACATTACCATCGAACAACTTCCCCTCTACCCTGGTGCAATCGTCTTTGACGGAGTAGACGATTGCGGTACCTGTGATAACTTCCCTATTTTGACTAAGGAAAAGGGATATACGGTTGTAGCGTTGAGACAGTGGATTTCAATGGGTGAAGGAATCTCTGGATTAGTATCTAATGTAAAGAATTGGTTCAATGATGGTGCTTTCGTTTTAGAATACAACAGTAATAATGCAACTAATAAGCTTGTTAATAGACCTGTATCTTTCGGAAATGTTAATATAGAGATGGATTTGCCAAATAATTTTACCTATCAAACATCTAAAAGTTATAAAGGAGTACCTATAACAACAGGTTCTTTTAAAGGGACAAACTCGCTTTTTGTTGGAAAATTAAATAACATCATCGGAAATTGTTCTAATGTCGCTATCTGGGAACTTGTATTTCTCGACCACGATGCCACCGAAGAAGAACTGACCAAGATCAAAGACTACTTCGTCAAAACCTATCCCTGGCTTTTCCCTGATCAAGCATGGACAGTCACCGGCAAAACCAACGAGGACGAAGATCGTGCTACTATTGCCAACATTACAGGCAATGGTAATAATCTTGTACTGTCAAACTTTGGGTTTGCAGAAGGGAGTGGGTATGGGTTATATTATCAATATTTTGGTAATGAATTTAAGGCAACCAATGGAGAAATAGAAGGTGGAGGATGGAATATTATTGATAACTATAATATTTCTCATGATAAACGAATACCTATTAATTCTATTGGTAAGTGTTTTTGGGGTAATAAAGCGTTAGTAAATGGTATTAAACTACGGTTTAAACTTACTGGCATGACAGAAGGTGATGTTCTTGCTTTTGGTTATGCCGCTACATATGATCTCACATATACATCCGATGGAATCTATGCCATAGATTTACCTCCTGTTGATAAGTCATATGGGTTTTCATTGCAATCTTCCTTAACAGAAAATCTTCCAACCACCCCAGTTACCATAGAACTCTTACCATTTGAATACGAAGGCTATCTAGTTACCGATGGGGTGGATGATAAAGTTCAGAGCTCTAGTTTTACAATGAACGAAGATTGGACGATTGTTGGAGATTGGGAATTGTTATCAAATGTTCAGATCAATTGTGGCATTGTAAAAGCTCAAAATGTTTATCTGTATAACATTGCTAATGGATTGCTTATATCTATTAATAATCCACTTAGTTTACAAAGTTTTGGAACTAAATCATTGCATGCTATTTGCTCAGATGGTAGATTATATGATCGAAATTGGGTTGAGTATGAATATACCGTAGATCAAAATTTTAAGATCGTTGAATCAAGTTTGAATATAGGATTTAACTTAAATAATTATACCCAAATAGCTTTTAAGAACTTAGGCATATATAACAATCAGATTCTTTCCAAAGAAGACTGTATCAAAGCATATAACTATTTACAAACTTTAAAAGCAAAATAATATGAAATACGCAATAGTAGATTTATTATGGGCAAAATCACATGGTATTGAAATACTGCCCGAAATGAGGACGAGTACGGATCAAAGCAAGGTAATCTTGCATGAGGAATACCTTGCACCCTTCGATGATGAAGATTTTCCTCGCTATAGTTTTAGCGATCCGTCTTTTGTCGAACTACTGAATAGTGAAGAATGGACTTATCCAGAAGGAGAACAACCCGTAATCAATAGGCAGTTCAGCAGATTATTGGCTTTGGACGAACTGGATAAAGAAGCTACAGAAGAGATAAATACATATGACCTTTCCCCGTCGGAAGCCTTACAGGTCAAAGATCGATACCCCGAATGGGAAACCGGAATAAACGTCAAAACCGGCGAACGATACCGAGTTGAAGATGTCCTTTGGGAATGTGTTAAAGACCATCTCACACAAGAGAACTGGAAGCCTAGCACAGCTACCCTAAGCCTGTGGAAAATAGTAGACGCAGAAGAACATTCCGGCACGATAGAAGATCCTATTCCATATAAGCAAAATATGGCACTTGAATTTAACAAGTACTACACGCAGGACGGAGTATTGTACCTCTGCATACAGGCTATGACACCGGGACCGTACGATTTAAAGGATGTGCCGGCGCATGCGCAGCCGATAAAGCAATAGGGCCGATTATTATACCCCTGCAGATTCTTTTGATCCGGCAGGGGTATATATTTATATTTTATCCTGTTGTTGCTTAATAATGAAATCAGCAATATAATCTACATACTCGTTATCGCTACATATCATAGTTTTCTGATACCCCTTAGCCATTAAAAAAAGATTCTCTATATCTCTTCTCAAAGAGTCTATCATTAATTGCTGTTCCGCAATGAAACGGATAGATTCAATATCCATACTATTCCCCTTTCTCTATTTCTTCCTTAATTATATTCTCCCCATTAACGCTTATGATGTCCCTGCCTATATAATAATAAATTCCATCAAATCCTAGATACCTTACTTCTCCACGCATTTTTAGATGATCGAAATAAGTTTGTTCCATAGCTCCTATTTTTCTGCCATCTCCAAGTTCTATAGTTACCATATTGCAAAATAACTTAATCCTTAAATTCATTCATCATACGACTTTCCTCCAAGATCTTAGAATCTTCTTCATCTGAAACGGCCAGACGATTACCTTTCAATCTCTCGAAATATCTACTCATGGAATCAAATATCTCTTTAGTAAAATCTGAATCCACAATATTACATGTTCCATAAATGCCCGTAAATATATTATGTAAAGCCTCGTATTCCTCTTCTTTTGCCATGTTGAGAGTTAAATACATAATATTATCTTCACGGTATGACACCGACCAATCACCGGCAACCGAGGCAACTTTGATAAAAGAGGTTTTGTCTACTTTATATTTCAGCATTACAAAGTTGTAAACCTGAACTTTCTTTCCGTATTCCATAATCTATATTTTAATAATATTAATCCTCTTCCCCATACTGAAACCCCTCATTATTGATTCCTACACTCATATCAGACACCAAAGGAACTGACGTTGAAATCAATACCTCAGAAGTCAAACCATAACATTTATAATATACCGTTTTCCCGACCTTTCTCTTTCTCTCCTTATCAAAACCCAATTCCCTGAAATGGGCGGCTAAGGTCTGCCGGCTCACCATTGGGAAGCCATTTTCTTCCGCATAATTTTTTATATCATCATAAATAATAGCAAAATCAATCTCATGAGGCATATCATTGGACACCCCTTTTCTCGGAAGAGCAAAAAAACCTCTCGCTATAGCCCAAGATTTCCCAAGAGCAGATAATCCCATCTCATTAATACGCTTCCTTAAACTGCCTTCACTTTCTGGGAATTTGAAACCATTCTTTTGAAGGAGTAAAGCACCCCTTCTTATCCAATTCAAGATTCCTGGATATTCATCTTTAAGCTCATGAGTCAATTTTAAGTTCATATGTTTCTCATCTATGACTCTATCAAATACGATAAATATAAAACGACGAAAAAAACCAAAACTGCTATCTCCTCCCGCAGGGAAGCGATTAGCATTAAATATAAAATACGGGATATTTGTTATCTTGAACGCATTATTCCCGATCCTTCTCCCTAACTGAGGTTCGCCAGATATCAAGCTTTTTGCAGCATCTTCCCTTCCCGCAAAAGTCTTTGCTTCCATCTCACCAGACCAATTGAATATTTTACCATCGATTTGCGATAAATTTCTTTGACGTTCATCACCTCCCCTAAGCAAAGCTTCCATACTCAAATTGGAAATATTTTCTTCCCCCAATATACCCATCACAGTGTCCATAATGACACTCTTTCCATTTGAGCCATTCCCGAATAAAACAAGGGCATTCTCCACCTTCTTATCCATCGTCCCCCTATCGAACAAGGACAATCCTAGGAACATCTGTAATATTGTACGATCATTCTTATCTGGCAAAACACCACCAGAATAAACCTTCTTTCCAAACTCTGTACCTCTCAAAAAAGAATGCCATTTCGGGCATTTTGCTTCAGGATCGTATCTATAAGGATGAAGATATATCACATGATAATCCCTTGAAAAAGGGCGTAAAACACCATCCCTCATATCTACAACTCCATTCTCAAAAGCCATAATATTATATCGAGGATGCAATACCCTATTTATTTCAAGTGAATTATACATCTCTGCTAGTATATCCTTGATACTTCGCACAATGAATGCTTTAGGGACACCAGATATACGCAAATATGTACGCATAGCACGTTTCAAATAGGCATGACACGGAACAATCTCATATATCTTGCCTGTAAAAAAATAAACATTACCATTATAAAGAGCAAGATTACTTTTCGAAACTGTCGTGTATATCGATTCTATAACACTGTCAAGGTTCTCATAATACAAATTAGCACTCTCCTTTCCTGTAGGGCTCCCAGAAATAGCAATTTCGTATCTATTGCCCGTATGAACAAGATTATGCACTATACAAGATATTAAATTGTCACTCTGAAAGTTACAATCACAATCAAAACCAATATCTACATTATTTGAAACTTCTAAACCCATAATATTAAGACATATATCATTTAATCTATGACACAAAGATAATATATATTTCGTATCACTATAGATATAATCTATTAAAAATGATAATATTATAGATTAAAACTATCATCCATGTCATATTTTTTTTAGATCAATAGTGATACAAAACATACGATTAAACTATTATACTATTTTATTTTCATATTTTAACGATCAAAAATTAAGAAAAAAAATGAGGGAAAAATTTTTAGATGATGTAACATGCTTATTATTCTATAGCATAACCGGGGGGGGGGGGGAGGGGGGAAATTTTTTTTTCACCTCCAAATAACACCCTATTAATAAATGACTTATAATAAACAAATTTATGTTATACATATAACATAAACAATGATAGACAATAATAATATATTCCGTTTATTAAGGATGCCCATAGGGAAAAAGCGATTAGAACAAAAAAAAGACAAGCTTTATCTATTGTAACCATATACATATTTTAATAACTATACTCATAGATAAAACCTATTACCATAATATAAATTATATCTATCAAAAGCACTTCCCTCTTTATCTAATTCAATAGATAATATCTATTAATTAAATAGAAATCATCTATACATATTTTACCTCCCTTCCTCATCATAGATCATCCATTACGCCCCAATCCACAGTATTTAAGACTTTATATCGTCGTCTACCTCTCTACGTTTGATAATATAGAACCTAGTCGATACGCCTACGCAATCCTCTTTATATTGTATATTTTTTTCGCTCATCAAATCATATATCAATCTGAAAATAAACGCATTAAATATTGTATATAATATAAAGTTGTTGTATATTTGTAATGTAAGAAAGAGCTAAAAAGAGCTTGATTTTACAAGCGTTATTTTAAAAGCGGAATAAAAGAAGAACCCCAAAAGATCCGTAAATCTTTCAGGGTTCGCGATTAAGTAAAATACACTTAACCTAAATTCAAGTCAAAAGTAGTACTTTATCTAATCCCTTCCAAATATTCTACCAGCTTTTAAACGCTGTAATAATTAGCAATTAATAACAATTTAAATATTACAGACATGAAAACAATGAATTTCTACACGCAAAACGGTTGGGCTGGTTCAAATTATGACAGCAAGTTATCTACAAAGGAAATAGCCGCAAAGGTTAGATCTTATGCAAAGAAGAATTTCCCAGAGTTTAAATTCTCCATCCGTACAGAATGGAGCATGTACACGGATTCTATGTATATTGAATTAAAGGAAGGTACTTGTATCCCCTTTGTAGAGGGATCAAGAAGTGCGGAACGCGGGTATATGGATACGATGAACACCGTAAAGGGATGGGAAAAAGAACTTACGCCCGAAATGTTTAAAGTATTGGATGCTGTTACGATTTATGCCAATTCATTCAAATATGACGATTCGGATAGTATGCAAGACTATTTCGACACTAATTTCTATTTGAAAATCAAAGTGAGTGACGAATATAAGGTAATAGAACCGAAGGTAAAGAAAAGCAGCGTTAAGGCTGAAAAGGTTGAGAAAGCCAAAGAAGTAGAAGCAGTAACGGTTGAAGGTCTGGAAATCGTGGACTATTCCGAAAAAGCTATTGCAGTGTTTGGCGATACGAAGGCTATTAAAGAGCAGTTAAAGGAATTGGGCGGACGTTTTAACCCGTCCTTAAACTATAACGGAGAAAAGCGCGCCGGATGGATATTTAGCAAAAAGCAAGCGGACAAGGTGAAAGAATTGATAGTGCCGGCACTTCCTGAAGCCGGACAAAAAGAAGTTGCGATAAAGGAAGGCGATTTAATAACATTCAAGGCTGACAGTTTTCAAGATTCAGAGGTTTATAGGGGTATTGTTGAATATAAAGAACAATTAGGGTTTGTAGTTTATGTGAATGGTGTACAATATGAACTAAGAAAAGTTTTAAATATTAAGAAATTAGATAACTTCCCGTTAATTATTGCCGATTATGCAAAATATGATTCATTTGATTATCCGACAATACCCGAAGGACTGGACGGGTTTAAACTGGGTGAGGTCGTTTATGATCAATGTGGAGAAATAGGCGTTATATTGGCTTTTAACGAAAAAAACGGAACCGCTCGGTTAAATTCAAATGGTTGTTGTGATGTCGGCAGATTAAAAAAATGTCCTAAAGAAATAGCAGAAAAAGAAGTTGAGCGCATGGATATAATACGACCAGGAAAAGCTCTAACAGCTTGCACAATTGAAGCGTACCCGCTTGAAAATATCCATTTTACCGAAACGGACAACTTTAACGGCGTGCGCTATTACGATATAGAAGGGGCTGGAAGCATAACCAGCGCGAAAGTGCGCACGGATATACAGCCAGGCGATGTTTTCAACGTGTACACGGATAAAGATCGCAAACACGGCGTAACTTATGACGGTGTAAGCGTGGAAAGTAGTTTAAAAAACGATTTGCCCGGTATAATTGAATTTGACAACAAAATAAAGGTTGGAATGTTAAGCATTTCATCTCATTATAAACCAATGGTTGAAAATGTATAATTTTACGAGAAGAAAGTAAAGGGAAAGCGTTATACCGTCAAAGATAAGCCGTTAACACTTGGATATTACGGCATATTAGATAATTTGGATAACTGCATAATAGATTGCTATCAGACTAAGGAAGAAGCCGAAAAAGAGGCGGAAATACTTAACGGTTTTACGGATGGCAACGGAAGGCTAAAAAGTGTTATCTAAGAAAGTAATATAATCTAACCAACGGGGTGAGAGTCCTGCGTAAAATAAAAAAACAATGCAACTAGGTGTAGCAGTATGGGGTATTTTGATAATCGTATTATTAGGCGGTTTCAAGGCGATGGCATTCATAATTGGTATGCTGGTAGTGGCTTTCGTGGCCGGGATCATTATTGCCGCCCACAAATCTAAAAAGGTATGAGAACATTAAAAGAAGCATTTTTGGATAAATACCCGAAATATGGTATTATCCTTCGGATGTACGAGGAAGCGAACGAGTGTACGGCTGAATGGAGCGAACTTTCAAAACTCCGGCTTATTCGATTTACCGAATATATGGGCGAACGGGTTGCACCAAACTCCGTCCGTCAATATGCGGCCAAGATGAAGGCGGTATTAAATAGATACTCGGACGAAGTGCGGCTAGACTTCAATTTCGCCGAGATACTTTCGCTTAAGGAGCAAGTATCGGTTAATACATTTCTGGAGGAAAATGAAATACAGCGGTTGGTAGCTGTCGAAGTGGCAAATGATACGGAGCGGTTGATACGGGATCAATTTGTATTAGGATGCATAACCGGCGCACGTCATTCTGATTTTTGCCAATTTACGAAAGAAAACATACAGGGTGACTGGTTGTCGTATGTTTCGCAGAAAACTAAAGTTTTTGTTGAAATCCCGATATCGCCAGTTTTGAAACGGTTTATAAAGGAACAATCCCCCGCTTTAAGCGGACGAATAGTGTCGGACGTATATTTTAACGATACCATCCGAAAACTTGCAGAGAAGGCGGGAATAATAGCAAAAACAAGGTGTTTTAAGGCCGGAAAGAATATTATTGGTAGGAAATGTGACCTTATTGCATCGCATACAGCCCGAAGGAGCTGTGCGTCTAATTTAGCGGCACGCGGAGTGTCAGAAGTTTGGATAAAAAAAATATTAGGACATACAAGGGGCACAACAGATAGATATATCTGCCTAGAAGGTAGAAGGATGCCAAAAGAGGCAAAAGGTTATTTTTTAAGCTTCAAATAGTTTTTACCTTTGCCCGAAAAAAACATGAGTGAAGAATTAAAACAGCTAATAGCCTGGTTTGAGAGCTACCAAGTGACGTTTAACGAGATCCGGTTAAGCGAGTGCGAGAATATATTTGATTTGAGAAAGTACATCGATGTGCATGTCAGATCGGTTAAAAGGAATTGGGATAATCCAACCTTTGCAAGTGATATACTGAGGTTGCAGAGGCTTAAGAAGGTGTTGGAGGAAAGAGGATAAAGTGATACAAAATGTTAAATATTTGGTATTACAAAAACTTTTAGCCTATAAAATTTGGTATTACTTAAACTTTTCGTATCTTTGTAGTGTAATCAAAAAACAAGTAATAACAATTAAAAATAAATAGCCATGAAACTGTATCACGCATCACCTATAGAGAATAAAGAAAATATATTAGAATATGGCATTTATTCAAATGAAAGTGACAAGATATCGAATAACGAAAGATTATCTGGATCTTACGTTTTCGGGTTCAACAACATGGCTGATGCCATTAATTTTATCACCGACAACACCCCTGATTACGTTATTTTTTCATTCGAAGTACCTGATTATGACGTTATCCAAGACACAGAATATGAAGATGGATGCGCCTTCGCAGTAGAATATGATATCGCCCCTGACAAATTAGTTGTTGAAAAAGAAGTATTTTAAATCTACAATCATGAGAACAAAAAAGGAAGTTATAGAATTTGCAAAAAGTGAATTGTCAAGCAATAATTCTTTGGTATTGGTAACATTGGGCAATGGTGGCTCCGGGCTTGATCTTATGCAGAATCAAGGCGACGATTCCATCGACAACTTTGTCTCTGAATTAGAAGGATTTTTATTTGATGGGCTTGTCGACGCTTGCGATGACATAAAAGAGTCCGAATATTACAATGAAAATTGCGAAGTATACCAATTTTCAGATAATAATGGCTACAAACTCCAAATTGTTGTTTTTTAATTATGATAAGAGATATTGTAAAAGAGGCTATGAAGCTCCGCAAGGTAAAAAGCAAAGACCTTGCGGAACACATTGGGCTTTCGGAAAGCTCTATGTCCTTATTCCTTAATGGGAAAATGAATTTGGGGCAGAATAAAATTGAATATATATTGGAATATCTCAATATAGAACTTGTGATAAAAAAGTAATATTATTTCAAATGATACGAGAAATAATCAAAGAGGCTATGAAATTCCACGATATTGGACCTTCGGCAGTTGCCGATGCTGTTGGAATAAGAAAATCTAACATAACCGGTTTTCTTGCTGGTAGAACTGGTTTGAGTCAAAGTAAAATAGAAAGTGTTTTTAGATTGCTTGGCATAGAGATTATTATAAAACGATCAATAATAAAACATAAACCTCTAAATAAGAGGGATGTTATTTGGAACAATATGCTTAATAAACTAAAATCGTATCATGCTAATACAGAGAAATGGCCTTCGTCGTGTAGTCGCGATAAGAATGTAAAGAAACTTGGGTTGTGGTGTGTTACTCAAAGGGCATATAAAAAATCAGGGAAAATAAGCGACATTCGAAAGCAAATGCTCGATTCTATCGGATTCGATTGGGGGGTGGTACGTAAGGATAAGTGGCTTGAAATGTTTGAAGCTTTAAAAAAATTTAGGGATAAGACCGGAAAATGGCCTTTACCAACATCAGGCAATAAAGGTGAAGCAAAATTGGGGGTATGGCTTTGCAATCAAAGAGCAATAGCAAAAGGTAAAAGGGGGTATAAAATGCCCCAAGAGCGTCTTGAAAAATTGGAATCAATCAATTTTATGAAATATGTTTATAGAGGTAAGCAAAAATCTATCAAAAAATCGAGCGCGGTAATTTTTGACAGAAAGGGAAAATATAATGGCATTGGATTGGTCTGTACGCAACCTCGTTTATCTTTGTGGAACAGAGTATATGAGGAGGTTAAGGAATACAGGCAATCAACAGGAAATTGGCCTGCACTCAACTCCCAAGATACAAAGGTTTCTAATCTTTGTTTGTGGTGTAATCGACAAAGAGAATATTTGAAGAGAGGATGCTTAAGCCAGGAAAAACAAGCTAAATTGAACGCTATTGGATTCGAATGGGTATTACGTACTCATGATTGGAATGCAATGTACGAAATAGTTAAAAAATATAGAGAATCAACCGGTAAATGGCCTGTAGCTTCGTCAAAAGATGCTGAGATAGCAAAATTAGGTCGCTGGTGTGGCCTTCAAAGGCATCGCATGAAAAAAGGAATCTTAAGTTCGGAGCAGCAAACTAAATTAAAGGAAATTGAAATGTAATGAAGTTTGCTCTCGAATAGTGTAAAATCATGAATGGCAAATTTTCAGTTGGAATAGATGTCCTCGACAGAGTAGCTAAAGCCTTGAATCGAAAAATAGATATCGTTTAATCGGAGGGCGGAACCCCACCGAGGCAATCGGAGGGCGGAACCCCACCGAGGCAATCGGAGGGCGGAACCCCACCGAGGCAATCGGAGGGCGGAACCCCACCGAGGCAATCGGAGGGCGGAACCCCACCGAGGCAATCGGAGGGCGGAACCCCACCGAGGCA